>MDSZ01076530.1_pt1 | contig 28352 bp, 24 predicted proteins | sample 811201 | NCBI WGS metagenome assembly MDSZ01 (sample SAMN05326647, study PRJNA326480) | marine metagenome | isolation source: seawater | place: Indian Ocean: North | collected 2010 | reverse complement strand
TGGTGAAGTTTCAAAAGGAAACAGGTTACCCTTCTGCCGCAGATGCTGCTTGGTATAAAAACTCATCAAAACGGATAATGGAGTTGGCCAAAAAGACTCAGGTAGTTGGTCACAACAAATCCTATACCATCAGCATGCAGTCAATGAACCCTGAGACACTAAAGGCAATCAAACGTCAAAACCTGACAATAGAAGAAATCAATGACATATTAACTGAAGCAAACAAGTTGGGTGTAAGGTCATTCTCAGAGATGATTTTGGGACTGCCATATGAGACAAAAGAAACTTGGATGGATGGGTTCACTAAAATACTTGAGGCAGGGCAACACTCCCACCTTGAAGCATGGTTTTGTCAAATATTGCCAAACAGTGAGTTGGGAAGTGCTGAGAGCATTGAGAAGCATGAGATCAAATCAATCATGCTAAATGATTACATTGGTGCAGTAGACAGATTGGATGAAATCAATGAACAGTATCAAATCGTATACAGCACCAAGTACATGCCGTTTGAGGACTTGGTTGATAGTTACATGTTCTCATGGTTGATCATAAACTTTCATATCAATGGTTGGACTCAGGTTTATAGCAGGTTTATGCGTAAGTACGCCAACTTGTCATTCAAAGAGTTTTATTATGATTTGCTTGACAGGGTGAAGAATGATGATGGGATTGCTGGAACAGAATACAAAAGGGTTCATGATATTGTCACAACTTATCTAAGTGAGGGCAGAATCAATCGTGACAAGTTTGAGTTTTGGGTGCCTGCTCATTCAATATTGTATGATAGCATAAAGTTTTTATTCATGCATGGTGATGAGGTTAGGACATTCTTGGAACCTTTGATTGACCTTGACGACAAACAACTTGAGTGGGATGTGATTGAGTTACAAGACTGCTTCACAACCTCACCTTACAGGGAGTATCCGACTCAGGTTGAACTTGGTCACAATGTTGCTGAATACATCACACATGGCTCAGACCTGGAATCAACTCCAACTAAATATAATTTGAGTCTACCAGACATACGATATTTACGACAGGTGCATAGCGAGCAAAGGTTGGATGAATGGTACTCAATGTTGTTTTATCGCAACAAGCAAGGTTGGGGTAAGGCAATAATCAAAAATGGTGAAACAATAGTTTTGAGATGAATGAAGACAAAATAATATTCTGGACAGGTGCTCCAGGATCAAAATGGTCTGCGACTGCTTGGCTCATTACCAAATCAAAAAAGTGGGATATTGACTCAAGTGATCAAGCAGACAATCGTTGTTATGTTGTTGATGACACAAGGTGGCCAGGTGTAAGGCATGTTGGATCATATTTTGGTCCAGGATTTGAGTTTGGTCACAAGTTTCATGAAATCAACACACTCTCCAAAGACGAAATCCTATCTGAAATAGACAAAGCATTCGCAGACAAAGACTCTGGCAAATACAGAATAGTCAGGTGTCATCAGTTTGTTCATCACTTGGATTGGATACGTGACAACTTTCCCACAAGCAAAATAGGTGTAGTTTGGCGCACCCCTGAGGCATCATGGAATGGATGGGTCTCAGCAGGTGGATTTGACATTACTTACCCAAACTACAAACCATACTACCAAAACATAAAGATCGCAAGTGAACTTGTCAGACAAGAGGCATACCTTGGGTCAAAGTGGATGTGGGACAATGATTTAGATATTCACCTTGCCTGTAAAAGTCATTACATAAACTACTGGGATATTGATTACACTCCAGCAGTTCAAAAACATATCAGGCAGGTTGAAGGGTACTTTGAGACATATGGTGATCCATATGAAAAAATAAAATATGATGTACTGATAGGATACTACAATTTTTGAGAGCATTTATAGTTGAGGATACTGGTGATCCGATTGCGTTAAATCATACGCAGTTGAACTTTGATCACTGTATGGCGAGCAGAGTAGACCAACCTGACTTTGAGTACTTTGTGACTTATAATTGGGAGTTGGTTGATATAGATAAATATGATCACGTGATTGTTGCTAAGAGTGGCACAATATTTCCATATGGTTATTATGAAACACTGGTTGACCAAATCAATGAGATTGAGGCAAAGTTTATAGACATTGGTCCAGTGACTGTGATCAAACCAGGTGGAACTGATGACAGGGTCTCAATCACTCCAAACTGGCAGATGGATGACATTGCTCATGTCCTTGTCAAAAATAGTCAGGGTGTGTATATTTTACATAATGAAATACCTATTGCCAAATCTGCCACAGATAAAGATGTTGAATGGGCAATGACCTTGAGCAGTGGGTTTTACATTAATTATATTCTCAAATGCAATGGGTTTAAAGAAAATGCAGATATACATCATGTCGACATAAGCAAACCAAGTCTCATGGTTAGAGAATACACAATCAAAAACTGGAATGGATTGAACTTCAACTATTGGGTCAAGATACTTCATGAGAAATTTCCCATGCTCAAACTATTCTCAAAAAAGGTCTCAAGTGAGGTTCTGGACCACATGGATCAATACTTTCAAGATTGGTTGGATCACTGGAAGATGTACCAAAACTGTAATCATCATTACCACTACTGTAACATAAACTTTATTGACAATATTTTACAAAAGCATAGCCCAAGGGACAAGTCATCTGTATTCTGGTTCAATGGTGCACTCAAAAGGTTGCCTGCTAATCTTAACAAAACTTCAAGGCAGGGTTATGAGGCAACAAAGCAGTTTTTGAATACCCTTGGTGTACACAATCAAGACATGATTGTTTATGGCAGTGATCACTGTGTCAATGAATATAATGGCATATCTGTCCGTGATGCAATCAGAAAAACAACCTTTGACAGTCGTGAGAAACTATGGAAACGTATCCCTGGCCACACTGGGTCATAGATGATTTTTTAGATAGAGAAGATTATTATACGGTGTTGCAAGAGGCACTGGATATTTTTGAGACTATTGAAGTCAACAGTTCACCAAGTCCCATTGAAAGGAATCACGGCATTTATATTGTACGTGAAGGCATTTTCAATAACCTTGCCAGAAAATATGAGGACTTTTTGAAAGGCATGTTGGATGAGGGTTTGCCGATCAGAGAATATGAAGATTTGACTGTAAAGGCAAACCTGACGTATGCTGCTCCAGGGGCAGACTACCCAATACATTATGAAGTGCCAAGTAAAATACTGGCAACAAATACTTACATATGGCCACAAATGGGAACTGGAACTAAATTATACAAAAGTGATAGATCATATTTTGCCCCTGTCCACGCCAAGACGATTGATTGGGAGCCAAACAGATCATTCTGTTTCATACCCCAAGATGACGTTACTTGGCATTCATATGACAATCCCTTTGATGAGACCAGAATCGTTTTGTTGATGGGACTTGTGGACGAAAAGAGGCAAACTAAATTTTATTAGGATATTATGGAACTGCTTGATTATTGGTCTAAACATTGGAAATCAGAACCAGGCATACTGTACTCTGAGAAGTGGCAGGATGACGTCGAACCTGGAGATAAGATTTTGGATGTGGGTTGTGGACACAACCTATGGAAAGACTACCCCAACCTGATTGGGATTGACCCTTACAATCCCAAAGCACACCAACAAGTTTCCATTGAAGAGTTTGAGACAGATGAGAAGTTTGATCGAATCATTTGTTTTGGTAGTATCAACTTTGGCACTGGGTATGAGGTTTCTCAGCAGGTGCAGAAAATCTACACTCTATGTAAAGTTGGCACTAAAATATATTGGAGGTTCAATCCCGGCATCAGGCATTCAAATCCTCATGCACCCTCTGATTTATATTGGTATGATTGGGATTTACACAAAATAGCATTCTTCTCTAATGAGTATGGGTTTCATGTTGATCTCATAACTTGGGAATGCAATAATCGTAGAATGTATTCAGAATGGACATTATTATGAAATTAGTAACTTTGATTTGTATGATGCTGTTTTCAGTATCAGTGTACGCAAAAACTTTTACCTTTATTGTACCTCAAAAAATAGGTGGTGGAACAAGTATCTGGGCAAGCATTGTCGCAAAAGAACTTGAACCCCACTTGGGTAAAATCAAGATAAAACATATTCCTGGAGCAAGAGATATTCCAGGGTTCAACAAGTTCCACAATGGACTATTGAATGATGATTACAATGTCATGGTATCTCATGGTGGCAATGGAGTTGCCTTTTTGATTGAAAATGTAGATTATGACTACAGAGAGTACGCCAGTATTGGTTTGATGAACCTAAACATCCTCGCCGCAAAACGTCTTGATGCAAATGGAAAGATAAAATTTGCTGGTGGATCAGGTATGGCACCTGAAGGATTTGCTATGGCATTATTGCAATGTGGTCCCATGGATGACATCGATGGTTACATCACTTGCTTCAAAGGCAATGTAACTTGGGTCAGGGGCATGAAAAACTCTGAACGTAGACTTGCCTTCAAACGTGGTGAGTTGAATGCCACAAGAGAAAACCCTGCTGCGTATAAGAAACATGTGGCAACCAACTCTGATGCAACAATGTGGTTTCATCATGGTTTGTTACAACCCAATGGCACTCATGCAGATGATCCAAATCACCCTGGATACATGCTTGAGACTTTGTATGCTCAGACATACGGAGAGCAACCCCGTGGTAGGATGTATAATGCCTACAAACTACTCAAATCATTTCGTGATGGTTTGCAAAAGGCACTTTGGGTAAGGAAAGACAATCCCAACAAACAAAGGTTGATTGATGCTTTATACAAAATCCAAGACTCTGCTAAGATTGAAGCAAAGGTTGGAAAGTATAATTGGTTGATTGGTGATGAGGGCGACCAACAAGTCAAAACTCTTCTATCATTCATCACACATGACTCACTAAGTGATATGGTACGATTTAGTAATATTGCTTTAGGTCTCAAGTCCAAATTCAAACATAACCTTGTTGACTGAAATTATCCTCGGCACACTCTATGGCTTGGCCATTGGAGTGATGCCTGCCGTTGGGGCGACTACGGGATTGGTCGCCCTATACCCCTTCATTGATACCTTTGAACCCTACGCAGGTGTAGCATTTGTTATGAGTGCGATTGCTGCGAGTACAACAGGTGATAGTTATACGGGAGTATTTTTAGGAATCCCTGGAGCAAACTCTGCCGCGACGACCATGCTGGATGGTTTCCCTCTTGCTCTCAAAGGTGAGGCAGCAAGGGCAATCTCTGCTGCGATTGCAAGCAGTACCATCAATGGACTTTTTTGGGGCATACTTACCTTTACCTTGCTTCCCTATTATACTCAACTTATTATGATACTTGGTGTCCCTGAACTTTGGGCATTTTGTATCCTTGCCTTCTCATGCGTCGTTTTCATCAGCACCAAAAGTTGGATACGTAGTGGCATAGCATTGGCAATGGGAATATGGCTAGGATTGATTGGAGTCAACCCTGACACAAATGAACCAAGATACACTTTTGGTTGGTTTTACCTGCAGGATGGACTCCAACTTATCCCAGTTGTCGCAGGGTTGTTTGCTGTCCCTGAGATGCTTGACGCATTCGTAAAAAGGGACAAAACAGCAACCAAAACAAATTATAGAGCACAAACCTTACAAGGAATCAGAGATTGGTGGGACAACAAATGGTTGTCCTTTAGAGGAGGGTTCATAGGAGCATTTGTTGGCGTGCTACCAGGCATTGGTGGAGCAGTCGCAGACTGGATGGCTTATGGCGTCACTGTTGCATCAAACCCAGATGAAGAGTTTGGTAAGGGCAACATCAAAGGTGTGATTGGACCTGAAGGAGCAAACAATGCTCAAAAAGCAACCTCAATGATACCAACTGTTTTATTTGGAATACCAGGTGCAAGTTTTGCTGCGATAGCAATGGCACTATTTGCATACCTTGGATTTGAGTTGGGCACGATTGAGATAGCAGAAGATGATGAGTTCTTTCGTCACATGGAATATGGTTTCATGGGTGGGACTTTGTTTGTTGCTATCTTATGTTTTATATTGACCCCCATACTCGCTCGCATCACCGCAATCAAATATATCTATTACTTCCCACTTTTGTTTGCGGTTGTTGTGTGGGGGTCAGTCCAATACACAGGTGGTTGGGAAGATTACGTAATTTTGTTTTTGGCAAGCATACTTGGCTTGGCATGCAAAAAGTGGGATTTCAGCAGAGCAAGTCTGTTGATTGGTTTTATTTTGGCGGGCAGGATTGAAGGGTTGACTGTTCAGTTGTCTGCACTGTACACATCCAGTGACCTGGCTAGCAGATGGATATTTCTACTCATCATGCTGGTGACAATAAGTGTCGTCGTCTTAAACTTGACAAAAGGCAGGAAAAAGGGTATACTTAATCCATGATTGATTATCAAAAGTTAGTAATAAAACTGAAATGGGGTTTGGAGCATGACTGGAATAAAGAGCATATTCTGAATGCTATTTACTCAGTTGACGCAAATCATATAGAGAGCAAAACTTTTCTTGCTGACAATCTTTTGCAGTGGATGCCTGCTGTTGGCGCCAAAGACAAAAAGATATTTGTTGCAGGAGGTTGGACAGGTCTGTTAGCACAATGTCTACATGATAGATATAACTGCAATGTCGTATCAATGGACTTGGAAGAAAAATGGCCTGAGTATGGCAGATTCTTATTTCCGAAAATCAAGTTTGAGGTCGGAGATTGTTTTGACTTTGATGAACCATGCGATGTTTGGGCATCCACCTCCTGTGAGCATTTCCATCGTGAAGAGTTGGTTCATGAGATACAGAAAAGAAAAGGTAAATGTATGTTTGCCTTACAATCAAACAACTGGTATGATTGGCCTACACATATCAACTGTGTAGACTCCGTGCATGATTTTATCGACTATCTAGGACTGGATAAAGTTCTGTTCTCAGCATCCCAACCTATGCACATCAAAGGCATTGAAAGGTTTACTGTCATAGGTGTATAACAAAGTTAAACGTATACATTTTGAGTTGACAGATAAGTGTAATGCATATTGCCCCCAGTGCGTTAGGACTGGAGCAGACTGGTTGGCAAATGTTGAACTTACACTTGATGACGTCAAACAAATCATTGATGAACCTGAGCACCTTGAGTGGATCTCATTCTGTGGTAACTACGGTGAACCCATTGTTGCCAAAGAGTGTATTGACATTATAGAGTGGTTGGCAGAAGTTTCACCTGCTGAGTTTAGAATGCATACCAATGGTTCTGCTCGCAATGAAGATTGGTGGTGGGACTTTTGTAAACGACTTCATGGTGTGCCAATCATTGTTAACTTTGGCATTGATGGCATCACTCAGACCAAACATGAGTTGTATCGTAGGAACACTAACCTACAAAAAATATTTGACAATGCTGAACTTCTGATTGGAGCAGGTTTTGAGGTTGAGTGGGATTACCTTGTCTTCAAGCATAATCAAGATGACATTGAGACTGCTAAGAAGATGTCTGATGAGAAAGGGTTCAGCAAAATCAATATCATATCTACTGAAAGGTTTTGGAATAAAGACACACTTGAGTATGATTGGAAAGGTGAGAAATATAAGTTAGAAAGATCAACGCATAAGCCAAACAAAAAACAACTTATGCGAATCAACAACCCTGTTGTGAACCAAATAAACTGTTTTGCTCAAGAGAGGCAAGAAGTTTATATTGACTGCAGAGGATACATTACACCCTGTTGCTATCTTGGGATGTATTTATATTCATCACAACAAAACCAAGATGGGAAGTTCCATTCACAGCAGGAGTTGATTGGTATATTTCGATCCATGAACTTAGACAGATTAAAGGGAAACCTAAATGAAGTTGTACAAGATCCCTTTTTTAGTTGGTTGAGAGGGAAACATTTAGAGTTACAACCCAAACGATGTCAAGCAGTTTGTGGCACTGAGATAAACAGAAAATTATACAATGAGTAAATGGTTTTGTACAAATCCTTTCATGCATGTCACACTGACAGACTCATATCGACCTTGTTGCGAAAATGACTTGAACTGGAAGTGGCCTGAGAACAGAGCAAGTTTTGAGAATAGAGGTTTACTAGAATATTTCCATGGTGATGAAGAGAATGAACTTAGACAAGCATTTTTATCTGATGAACCCCGTGATCACAAAATAGTCCAAGAAGGTTGTCACAAGTGCATTACTCAAGAACAGAATGGATCTGCCTCACGCAGAATAAGAGACAATAAAAGGTATGGCACCAATACTGATCTTAAAATAAGAACAATAAAGTTTGAGCATTACCCAAAGTGTAATCTCAAATGTCTAATGTGCAATCAAGCACGTTCATCCAAAATAGAGTTATTCGCAAAGGATAATCCTGACCTCATACCGACATTCACTGGGTGTCGTGTAAACCCTGAACCTCCCTCATTCATGGAGGATTTAGAGAAGATTGCCCCTGATCTTGAGGAAGTCTATTTTGCAGGAGGTGAACCTTTATTAAACAAAGAGTGTGAAGATATTCTTGAATACCTATTCAGCAATAAACTCAAACCCAAAATATACTTCAACACCAATGGCACCATACCAGCAAATAAGTTTGCTTGGATAGTTGAGAAGTTTGATTATACTTCAATAGCAATATCCATTGATGGGGTCGAAGATGTCGATGAATACATAAGATGGGGAACTGATTGGGATAGGAAATATAAAAACATCGTTGAGTTTATTTTGATGAAGTATGAGAACAATGGTAGGATGGCTTTGACCTTTAACCCTGCAGTTCAAGCACTCAATGCTGGATCCATAACAAATTTGGTAGAGTTTGCCAAAGAGTCTAAAATAAGATGCTCACTATCAAATGTTGTTATGAACCCTTACATATGGAGTATGAGAGTATTGCCTCATGAGATAAGAGACAAATACCTCGCTAAATATGAACAGGCACCTGCCCCTGATACGGGTGAATATCCTATCAAGTTGTTAAAGAATATGAGATTTAATCCTCAGTTGTCACAACAGTTTTTCCAACAACTGAGAAAGATTGATGAGCATCGGGGTACTGATGCACTTGCAGTATGGCCAGAGTTTGAAAAATTTTATCTGTCTGAAAGTACCACCCAAATATAACTACACCTTTGTCAACAAATTATACAATATGTTGGACAGGCACTTTGATGACTTCCAACTCCATTGCATAACTGATGACATATGTGGCATTGATCCAAGGGTCAATATCCTCCCACTGCCCCCTGACCAACTCGATAAGTGGTGGTGGAAAATGTGGTTGTTTAATGAAGAGTGGATGGTGCTTGATGATGCAACCTTCCTTGACTTAGACCTTATCATACAACACCCCTTTAAAATAGAATATAATGAATATCCAACTCTTTTGGACACTTGGTGGATAGACAAAGTCAAAATACATGAGGATGTTCAATCAAAAAGGTATTTGTATTGTGGCATCAACTCCTCCGTCATCAGTTGGAATAGACATACCAAACGTCAACATATCTGGGAAGAGTTCCTTGAATACAAAGAGATGATACCCTGCTTGTTCAAAGGCATTGATAACTTTATACAATGGAGACTGCCCAAAGGTATAGCATTGTATGACTGCCAAATCGCATATTCATTCTCAACAAACAAAAATCTTGTTGAGGACAAACCTTTGATATTGTTTGATTGGCTTCAGGACAAGCAGGATAAACATACACATATTGATTGGGTAAATAAATTATGGAGTTGAGTGTAGAAGATATAACATTCAAACCTTGGGAGTGGAGTTACTGCTTGAGTAGCATGGCTCACAAATACCCTCATAGGATCAGAGACTTTGCTGAAGCAAACACAGAAAGGCAGTGGAGGCATAAGTTCCATCTGCTGAATAATCTCATGCCTCACCTTGATGAAGGTATGACGATTTGGTTGCTTGGTTCTTGGTATGGTCACATCATCCCACCCTACCTTTACAAAAGGTTCAAGGACATCAATGTTATCTATATCGACTTTGATCATGAGGCAATGCAGTTGTCTTGGACCTTTGATAACCATGCCAAAAAAAGATATGAACTTGATATAAACTTTGATTTGTTGAATGGGAAGTCCAAGTGGTTGGAGGAGCAAGACCCACCTGATGTTGTCATAAATACTGCATGCGAACACATGTGGCATATGAGAGAGTTGATATTCAGAGTTAGCATGCCCTTGTTAGCATTCCAAACAAATAACTTCCGTAAAGAGGAAGCACACGTCAACTGTTGTGATACAATGGATGAGTTTAAGGAGCAGACTGGGATAACTGATGTTGTATTTGAGAGCACTGAGAAATATGCGATGGAGCAGTTTGACTGGGCTAAACGTAATGATGAGAAATATGTTACTCATACACTGATAGGATACCATGAATAAACTTTTGATCAACACGACAGCAGGCGACTTTGAGTGCGAGTTGTTTGACTGTGCTTTTGTGGACAAGTGGGTTGATGCCTTTAGAGCAAACAAACATCTGAAGAAAAAAGACTGGCTTCATGATGGGACTGCTCATAGCGCATTGACCACCCAAACAGATACTCGCAAAAAACATAATGGCATGGTGGACTTTTGGGAAGAAAAACAGGCAATGAAAGTGGCATTGGAGACACTTGGTATTGATTTGCTTGATGAACTTGAAGCACTCAAGGTCACTGATCCAATGAAGGAAGATTCATTCACCAACAAGGTTCATAGAATGTTTACCACAATGATTGCCACAAGGAAAACTTTCAATGGTCACTTCCCTGAGGCACTCAATGCTTTGTTGAAAGAAAGGTTGCCTGAAACATACAAAGATTATTATCAGGTATTGAAAGACCATTCAGAGCAAGACGTTGAAACAGAATGGGCGATGGAAATGGATGATGTTCTGCATAGGGTCAATGCAGCAACTCATAACTTAGAGCAGTTTATGATATCGCAACGTGCTAACAGATTAGCAGAAAGATACAGACACCTTGGTTACAGTCATGTTGCTGATTGGGATAACAAACTGCCTGACCTTGTAACTGATGCTACAACCCATCATCATTACGTCACGACAACTGACACAGAAGAGGTAGCAACCATGGACCCAGAAGTAAATGTTACTGTGACAAGGTGCATATTGGGTAAAGACTATTTTGAAGCATATCTTAACTACGATGATCCAAGGCACTGGGATGTAGTCAATAACAACTACATGGTCAAAGGTACCTTTACGATTCAATCAGGAATGATACAACAATGGATGCTTGATAACAAACATTGGTTTGACAAGTACAATATACCTTATGAGCGAGAGGTGATTGGACTACCTTCCATAGGTAAAATAAAAAATATGCCAACTGAATATAGAATAAAGGATTGGGATGTCATTTAATTATTTTGGGAAGTACAAAGAGTGGGATTATGAAATGTACAGAGTCATATTCCTTGATGATGAATGGTTTGATGAAAACAAAACCAAACTATTGAATGCCTTTGAAAAGGGCAAGAAGGTGATTGTCGATCACCTTTGGGAAAGCATGCATGGGATGGAGGTCAAGTTCCCTGATTGGTTGGACAAGGATAAGTTCCGAGTGCTGACATGCGGTGGCTCAGATCATCCACTTGTTTGCAATATTGATTTCTTCATGCATGCAGCAAGGCAGGTGTTTGGTAGGATATACATGGAACGTGAGAAAACTCGTGAATATAGTCTGGTCTCCATCGGCAAACTTAGAAACAGAGACAAGATGGATGTATGGGTTGATACGTACAAGTCAGGTAAAAGTTCCTATCGCACCATGAAACCTTTGCTTGAGATGTTCCCAAGGACTTGGAGGTATTCACCCTTCAAAGAGATCAATGAGAGGATAGTAAAAAATGGTGACCGTAAACAAGCAATCATAGAGGAGTTTAAAAAGTGGTATGAAGATCCTTATTTCCATGACCATGCTCATGATATTTTATTTGATCATGAGTGGTACCCTGCCACTCCCTACAATGTAGATAACTACGATTGGCAACTGCCAAAACAGATTATGGAGTGCAAATATAACATATTGGTTGAGTCAAGGACAGATGATTTTATCACTGAAAAGACTTGGAAACCAATCGTGGCTAAAGTTCCATTTTTTGATGCAACTGGTGAGAGAAGGTCAATGACTCTAAGATCAATGGGGTTTGAGACCTTTGAGGATGAATTTGGTGAAGGCAATGTCCTGCAAAGAATGGAAAACTTTACACCAACAAATGATACAGATCAAAAGGTTCAGCATAACTTCAATCACTTTATGCATTTGACCAATGATCCAAATCACATGGCTAAAAAAGTTTGGGAGACATTCAATGTATGAAGTAGGATTTATTGGACTGGGTAAACTTGGAATGCCTTGTGCCCAAACCATGGCATCGCATTCATTAGTGACCGTCAAAGGTTATGATATAAAAGAAAGACACCCAGATAATTTTGAGATGTGTGAGTTAAAAGATGTGGTAAGGATGAGTGATTTTATCTTTATCGCAGTTGAGACTCCGCACTCACCTGGGTTCGATGGTTCATGTGAAGTCAGTGGGTTGGAGCCAAGAGACTTCTCATACTGGAAGGTTAGAGATGCGATTGATCAGGTCAATCAATACATCTCAAAGGGTCAGACGATTGTCCTGATCAGTACGGTATTGCCTGGGACTCAGTTCCATATGAAAGAGGGTGTAAACTTTATTTACAACCCTTATCTCATTGCAATGGGATCAGAAGTGCATGACTTCATCAACCCTGAGATGATCATCATGGGTGGTGACAAACTTGATAAACTCAAGGCATTTTATAGTATGCTATGCGATGAGCCAAGGTTTGAGACTGGCACAATCGAGGAAGCACAATGCATCAAGATATTTTACAATACCTTTATCTCAGCAAAACTGGGAATAGTCAATACAATACAAGATGTTGCTGAAAGGTTGGGTGGTGTCAATGTAGATGTGGTAACTGGTGCTTTGGCTAGGTCAGATTACAGAATCACCAGTGATCATTACATGAAGGCAGGCATGGGTGATGGTGGACCTTGCCATCCAAGAGACAATATTGCCTTGAGCCACCTTGCCAAGAAACTTGAACTAAATTATGATTTGTTTGGTTCAATAACATATGCACGTGAGATGCAGGCAAGGAACATGGCAAAGAAAATAGTTGGGTTCAACCTACCTGTCTCTTTCCTCGGCAAATCATACAAACCAGGTGTTGATATAACTGATGGGTCTTATGCAATGCTGATTGCTCACTTTATTCAAATGATGTCTCGACTCAAGTTTAAGTTTGATGATGACTTTGATGAACCTCAGACTTATGTTTTATGTCATGATAAAGAATATGACTACCCATTCAAGGAAGGTAGTGTTATTTTTGATCCATGGAGAAGGTACAAAAATCCTAACTTTATCGTAGTCCATTATGGCACATATACAGATTGATGCATCAAACACTTGCACTCTCAAGTGTCCTTATTGTGCAAGACAAACTCATAAAGATTATGGTGATGTCTTATCATTGGGCAACTACTTTAAGTTGCTTGATTATTACGATCACCTTTCCTTCTCAGGACAAATATCTGATCCCATATTTAACCCCAACCTAATAACCATGTTGAACTGGTCACAAAATAAGTCTGTGACAGTTCATACTGCGGCAACCTCGCCTAAACATACAGAGGATTGGTACCTCCGAGCATTCAAAAGCAACCCTCAAGTGACCTGGATCTTTGGATTAGATGGTCCAGTCGGTTGGAGTGAGAGACATCGGATAGGTCAGGACTCAGCATTTCTCATGGACATCATGTTGATGGGAGCAGGTTTGGGAATCAAAATCATATGGCAATGTATACTTTTTAGTTTTAATGAGAAGTATATTGACTCATGCCGTGAGTTGGCAGACAAAGAAGGTATAGAATTTCAACTCAACCTCTCAACAAGGTTTACTCCAAATGATCCTATGGAACCTTCACGTGTCGCAGTCACAACACGTGGCAAAGAGTTAAATCCTAAATGTTTAGTAGATCAACCTCATAACTATTCAGCAAAAGGTTTTTTGACTCCATGTTGCTGGATAGACAATCACTGGCACATGGATGATGAGAATGTGCAAACCCTATACAGTGAAGAGTTGAGACTTGAGAATAATACTGTCAAGGACATTGTTGACAGTGATGCATGGAAGCAGTTCAAAGTAACCTTTTCCAAACCTTGTTGGGATTACTGCACTATGGCAAATCCATCATCAAGAAAAATCTTATGAACTTTATATGCTCATACTGGGGAGACAAATACCCAGTCGAGTACGTAAACAGACTTTATAACATGGTAGAAAGAAACTACCATGCCCCCTTTGTATTTTATTGCCAAACATACAAACACCATGGACTCAACCCAAAAATAGAACTCATTCCATTTTTAGAAGAGTTGCCTGAATCGACTCCTGATGCCATGAAGGAGTCAGAACACTATAAAAATAATAAACCTGTATTATGGGATCGACCAAAGTTAAACTATTGGTGTCCTGATGGCTGGGGTATAAAGGGTATGAAAGTCGCCCTTGACCTGGATGTAATAATACAAAATGACCTTGGACCATTGATTGATCTGTACAAAGACAAACCTATAACTTTAAGATCATGGTGGCACAATCGCAAGGAAGAAAAAGAACCTGCCTGGAGAAAAAGGTATGGTGCCTTCAACAATGGTAGCCTTTACATGTGGGAGGACAATGATGCAACAAAGGCAATATGGGATGACTTGGTAGAGAATACTCCCAAACTTTATCACCTGTTCCATGGGGGCAGTGATAACTTTATATCAACAAGGCACTTGGACAAGTTTGACTTTGTGCCATCATCGATGGTCTATTCATTCAACAGAGGATGTGAATGGCCTGACGACCTTGAACCTTATCTACACAGACCTGAGAAAATACTGTGTACCTTTAATTGTGATGAGAGGTACGACACTCATTACCAACTGCATGAAGCATATGAAAATCACCCTTGGATAAATGATTATTGGAAATGACTAAAGCAATATTTACATTATGTATCCCACATGATGGTTGGTGGGACAAGATTGGTCCTCATAAACAGAAGATCATTGACAACCATCTGAAGTATGCAGATATCTGTAATGCTGACTACTACCCCTTTGAGTTACCTCATGCGGAGTGGCCAGACTCAGATTACAATAACGCCAACTGGTCCAAATATGGATACGCAGAAGAGTTGGCACATGACTATGAACAAATCCTATTTGTTGACTTTGATGTATTGATTGAGACTGAAGAGAATATATTTGGTCAATATAATTGGAATCAAGGTGTACTGGTTCGCAAAATGATAGAGTATGACCTTGAGAAAATTATGCTGTATATCGCAGAATGTGAAAGAGCAGAGTTATACACTGAGATAGGTGATAGTGATGTATCAACTGCCTTTAGTTTACCCACGACAGGTTACACCCTACCTGATGACTTTACACCCAAAAGTGATATTGTAAAATTAGCAGGGGCAGATTCTATCAGACCAAGGTCAGACCTATTCAATACTGGTGTAATGGGATTTACGCCAAAAACTATTGCAGACTTAGATATATTCCACCCCTCAACACCATTCAATGATGTCACAGACTTTTATCCTGAACTCCATACATCAGAAGTCTGGCCAGACTGGATCACTAAACATATTGACAAAAACAATGAGATGTTATTTTCAGCACGGGTAAATAACTACATCGACATTGGCGACAAGTGGAACCACCTTGTTGATTGGCAGTCTGATGTTGAGAACATTTGGGATATTCCAAAATCAAACAACCCCAACTTCCTGCATTATGTCACAAAACAAATGCCTTTTTAGTATCTACATTGAGATACCTGAGCACAAGTGGGACTTGACCTATGAGTCATACCATGGTGATGATGTATCCAAAAGTGAAAGGTCTCATATTGGATTTGAGAAGTATAAGAAGAAACTCAAAAAGAATCATGAGGAATACGCAAAGGCAATAGGAGCAGAATATATTCTGTTTGGGTTTGATGAATGGTATCTCAAGTTTAGAGAGAAGTGCAAAAGGTGGTCGACTGATATATGTGAGTACGACATCATTAACTTCTATAAGTTCAACAGGGCAGAGTATTTGTCAAAGTATTATGACCAGTTGATATTTATCGACTTTGATGTGGTGACAAATACTGATAGGGACTTTTGGGATGAGCATTCAGATCAAGAGTTTCATATTGCTCTCAATCAGAAAAATGATCTTGATGTCACTGTTGATATGGTTATGCACCCAAAATGGACTTTCAACAAACGATCACCCTTTGGTAAGAAATACAATGCATATTTGTTATGCCAGGAGCACATGGTTGATTGTCCCAAGTTGGATGACATGGTATCATACAATACTGCAGTGATGGGATTTACCCCTGACTTGATTGAGGAACTAAACTACTTTGAGGACTTTGGTGAGTTGATTGAATTGATGGAAGAGATGCTTGCTGATGAGACCATGCATCCCAAAGTCAGAAACACTCTTGGTAGAGACAATGAAAGTGTTTTTACTTTTCGTTGCCTTCAAAGGAAGTTAAAACACAAACTGCTTGATGCCAAGTGGCATTTTCTGTATGACGACAGGACACCAAAGATGGAGGACAATCATTTTTGTCACATCATCAACAAAAGGTTTGATCTGGTATTAGGATAAGATACCATTCTCACTCTCATTCTGAAAGTCAAACTCCTCAAACAACTCTCTCATCATCTCAGTTTCATGCAAGACAAATGCTATTGATATTCTTTCGCAGTTTGTCCACATCGCATGCCATGAAAAACCTTCTTCATCAGAGTCAACCAAATCAATAAACTTCAATGATCTGCAGTTCCACCCCTGTTTGTCTTGGTACTCCTCCTTAACGCCAGTCAAAGGGTTGTAGTATAAAAATGCTCCATCACCTTCCTTTGACCAACTAAACAAAACATTCCTACCAGGTGTTTGGTTATTGTTATGCCAACTTTGGTAACCACCAGGTGGATAGTAAAGGCAAAGTGCCCCATGATGCGCACCCAACTCATAGGATAGTTGAGTGTATATCTGTTGTATTTCCTCAAGGTTGTTCCCATGAGGTGCTTCCATTCCATAATCTTTAGCATATGATGAAACTGCCTTGTCATACGCATGCGAGTCCAAAGGGTTGATCTCATCAAGTGCTGGCCAGTATGCAGATGATATATCCCAATCTTCAGGTCCAATCAAACTTGGCGTATCTGCGATTGGCAATATCAAATCTTTTATCTCATTCAACTGCTCTTCAATCCAATCTGGTATCATACTTTTAATCTGTCAATAACTTGTTGTTTCCATTCGGGTGTGCTTCGACTCCACAATCTTATTTCGTCTCTTGTTCGTCCACAACCGATACAAAATTCTTCGTTTTTGTTTTTGCGTTTTACTAATTTGCATATTTTCTTACATGGACTCTTGGGTTCCAGGGTGCTCATCTTCCCACCTTAGTTTAAATTTCATAGAACTATAACTTTGTATCACAATGTCTTTATCCTCAACACCCTCCATTTCAAACCTGTGACCATTAATATAGTTCCACCTTGTGCTATCAGTTAGTCCCCATCTCACGTTTGGCTTATACCATGGATCACCTTCAGCAACAACTCCCAGCATGATGCCAAGAGGAAACTGATCCCAACCCCTACATACACTCTGTTTATACTTCCATCTCCACTGTCTGTTACAATAGTTCCAGTTGTCCCACCAATCAAGCATAAACCTTTTCATCTTCTCACTATTTTGATAAACATACCAACCACCATGAGGGTGAGTTACCTCTTTTGGCTCCCACCAAATTTTTGCTGCATTATACTCTCTGATTGGTGTAAAAATTATGTCCTTGTCTTGGAGCAGATCATGAACTATCCGTATGTCATAGTGCTGACAAAAGCAGTCAGCATCAATATAACATATCCTATCATAATCATCATTCATGCTACATGCCAGGAGTTTTGACCTTTGACTGTTTGGCATGCCACCATACACATGATCAAAGACATCATTGGCAGGGTCTTCCAACCAACGATCTTCCGTGTATAACGCAACATCTGCTTTGGGGTGATAATCTTTGATTGACTCACACAGCATTTGTGCTGCGGTAAGATAAGATTTTATATGAGTGGCAACAAGTAGGAACCCATCATTCATTTTCATTCATGGCATTGAGCATTATAATCGTGCAGACAGCAGTAACTTCAACAGGAGTTTTTGCCCTGCGAATCCTTGATCTGAGTGCCCTGTCTTTAGACTCCTTGACCTCAGGAATCTCAAATGCCTGAAGTTTGGCAGTAAACAGTGCCTTCATGTCATCAAGTCGCTCACGTTCCTCTTTGTTTTTCTTTTCAGACTCTTGTCTGCGTTTGGCAAGGTCGGCAGTCCACTTGTCTACCTCTTCTTCAGTATGGATGCCAAAAAACTCATCCCACTGCTCAGTGCCTTTGCCTGCAACGATTCCTATCTTATCAGTACTACCTTCTTGCTCGAAAATAATATTGATATGATTTTTACCCTCTTGCCATATGGCTTCAACAATGGTTCCTTTTGGGAATGAAGAACCTTTTTCTGATGGTGCTAATTCAATATCAACTGTCATAATTTATTTGGGGGAATGTTCAAGGTATTTAGAATATCTTGAATGAATTGATCATTGGGACGCATAACAGATCTATGCATCTTCCAATGTTGGTACATCACCTCATCTATCTTTTTATATGCAGGGTGATCTTTGGGGTAGGTTATCCGATTCTTTTCCAAAATGTGTAGTCTTGTGTTTCATAATCATTATGTGGTGCTTGCCTATGAGAGGCATTGTTACCACCATTTGGGTTGACTGTCAAACCATTGTAGTGATTTGAGTAGTAACCCGTATATCCACTTGAGTAGGTATGCTGGTAAACACCTTGAACTGATCCACCAAATTTCCTGGTGTATGATCCAGTGTAACCTTGCGAATAGTATCCAGTATAACCCTGTGAATATGTATATTGAGAAACTGTAGCAAATTTCTCAGTCCAAGTACCGCAGGCAACCCATGTGCCTGTTGAGGGGGCAGTAGTACCTGCCGTGACTCTGTACTCACCAAAGTTGGTGCCTGAAAGTCCTCCCAACATAGCATTGCCATAACTTTGGTACATTGCTCTGATGGCGGTATTCTCCATCTCAATCAAACCTTTGGGAGTACCATCATATGCTCTCATAGGTTTTTTGCCTGACTCACCATAATAAGTACCACCACCAACAACATTTGTTTTTTGTCTTAGGTGAATGGTCTCAGAGGAAGTGCCACCATAAAATCTATGTTTGTTAACAAATGAACCTCTGCTAACCCATGTATCACCATCTGGGTTTGATACACCCATATGATAACCACCTAGTGGGTATTGATTGTTAACAAACTCCTCTTTGCAACAACGTATAATGTCAGTCTCCAACTGAGTATCAGTCATCTCTTGAAACTGTGCACCAGTTGTTCTACAAACAGGACGTAAGTTTACATTATCTGCCTGATTGGTTGTTTTGTTATCTTCGTCTTGATCTAGGCTATAATTTGATTGAGCAAAGTTGGTCGTGGAAACAGGATGGGATGCACTGGCATCATTACGAAATCGCATGATCCAAGTTCCACGATTGCCAGTATGATCTCCTTTTAATATGATAGCACCTTTACCATTATTCTGGTTGGCCCAAAATCCCATTAAAAGTCTGGCAAATTTGTTTTTGATCTCAGTGTCAGACATTTCACGTAACTGAAACTGTCCACCGACACCGATATTCATCCCTGAAGTGAGTTCACCTGCGGTCTCACTTACGGGATTCACTAAAGGTCTTGTCATTTAAAATACTCTGGTTCCAGCAGAGTTAAACACTCCAAAATCGACCCATTCAGTCGTACCATCAGCATTAGTACATCTCAACATTCTATACTGAGCAGAAGTGTTATCTGCTTTAATTTTCGTAGTACCCAACATCTGCGCAGTTCCATCAACTGTCATAGAGGAGTCCATGTCAACATGAGCAGAGAAAGTAGCAATCCCTGTAACTCCAAGAGTTGATCCAAACGTAACTGCTCCATCAGTATTTAGAGTCGAATTAAACTCAACATGGTTATCAGTTGTAAGTCTGTCATCAAACTTGACATTGGCGGTAACATGTAAACCTTGCGTGCCACCAACAACATGGAGTTTGGAATCACCAATAAAGGTTGTTCCATCAGATGAGATTACTACGTTACCCGCACGGTCAACTGTCATGCGGTGAGTGCCGTCAGTCGTGAAAACTATATCATTCAGAGTATGATTGGCATCAGATGTAATCGCAGTTGGGTTTGTTGCATGACCGTAAACTGAGATAAATGTATCAGAACCATCCGCAGCATCAACAACACCTCCAAGTCCTGCCCAGGTTACACCATCAGCAAGTACACCTTCATAACTATTCAGGTCAGTGTTGAATCTTATACCACCTGCCTCTTTACCATGATTGGCATCAGCAGGTCTCTCAGCAGTTGTACCCTTTGGTATGACTACGGTTGCATTGTTACCAACGATTTGTACGTAACCATTTGCATCAATATGCATACGTTTGACACTATTGGTTACAAAAATCATATCATTAAGTGTATGACCCCCTGCTGGAACAATGCCAGTCGGATCAGATGGGTTACCGTATACGTTTAAGAAGGTATCACCACCATCTGCGGAGTCAACAACTCCTCCCAAACCTGCCCAAGTTGTGCCATCAAGCAGGACTCCTTCATAGGAGTTTATGGATGTATTGAATCTTATATGACCTGCATCAAGTCCTGTTCCAACAGTCGTTGGTCGTTGTGCAGTTGTACCACGGGGCAGTCCCAAAGTACAGTTTGAAGTAAAAGATGCCCAGCCAGTTGAGTCAATAAAAAGTCTTTTTGTACCATTGGTGACAACAATAAAGTCATCATGTGTATGAGCATCAGTGCCACCACTTATGTCGACATGATTGCCTGATGGTGCAATCGCTGTTCCATCTGCGTCACTACCAACAACTGAGAGGAAAGTATTGTTTCCACTTCCTCCAAAGGTATCCATGTAACCACCATGGCCAATCGGAACCCAACGTAAACTATCAGTGCTTGTGCCATCAGCAATAACACCTTCATAGATATTCTCATCAGTGTTGAAACGGATCATACCAAGTTCCATACCCTCACCTGTCGCAGCATCTGTGCCAACATCAGTTGAAGGGAACTGTGGTTGTTCTGCTGTCGTACCTCGAGGTATGATCAATCCACTGTTGGATGAAAACTTTGCATATCCCAGTTTGTCAATAAAGAACCTCTCAGTTCCACTGGCAACAAAAACTATGTCATCAAGTGTGTGACCTGCTGATGAGGTTAGAGCAGTTGGGACTGTGTTTGATCCATAGACATTGATAAAGGTATCAGCACCATTGTCATTGTCAATCATGCCTCTAAAGTCAACCCATGTCTTAAAACCTGTACCACCTGGACCTTCAATCAAACCTTCAAAGGTATTCAACTCATTGTTGAATCGGATTGAGCCAAGGTAATCACCTGCTGCGTCAGTTTCAGTATTGCCTGTTGCGAGACTTTGAGATGGACGTTGGGATGTATTACCATTTGGTAGAACCAATGCATTTGTGTTTGCAATATACAAACCATCAGTCATTGTAAAATATTGATTGGTATCATCCCACTTTAAACTATGCTCAGTGTTACCTGGAAGAACAAAACCACCACCTGATACTGCAGAGTCTGTTTGTGGACCTGCCCAAGATGCTTGAGGTGAGGATGAACCTACGATAACACCAACTGCTGAACCATCTACATTTTCAAGTGTAAACTCATATAGTCCATCGATTGATTCAACTTTGTATATACCCTCAGTTAAATTATGAACATCATTGATATTGGTAACCCAAACAAGTTGATCCAGTTGCAGTGAGTGAGGTATTTGTATTCCTGATGCAGCATCAACAGGCATTATAAACTTAGGATTGGCGCCATTTTGAACTATGTCGACACCATTTCTTAGACCAAAGTTCATACCAAGGTTGATCAGTTTGTCCTCAATAGCAAGTGTAGTTGCGTCAATCGATAACTGTTGACCAAGGACAGTAAGGTTACCTGTAATGGTAATATCTTTTTCAAACCTTACGTGATCACGGAATGTAGCATTAATAGAAGTATTTGAGAGTACGGCATTCAATGTCATTACGGGAAATGTGTCACCAGTATTACCAACGTAGAAGTTGATTGTGTCTTCATCAGTTCCTGGCGCACCCTCAACATTGACAATCGTATCCTGGTCACGGTCTGCCATCTGAGCACCACCAATACCCAAGAAACTTGCAGTCGATGGATTGTAGTACATCAACTGGAGAGTGTCACTGTTGAATCTCATCATACCCATTTCACCATTGATTGGCTCCTCTTGGGTATTTCCAACTGGCATCAAAAATGCATCAGTTGTTCTCATAACTACTGATCGCAGACCTGAAGGGTCTGTCACTGGATCAGCATTGACATAAAAACCACTATTTGTGATTACCGTATTACCATGCAGGGTCTCACCATTGGCGAAAAAGTAGTTTGATTGATTTGCCGTAAGGTTATTAGCAGTAACATTATTGGTAGAAAAACTAGCAGTGTTATCTCTTACCACTATACGATTTGTTATTTCATCATATCCTGCATGCCCATCAGTATTACTTGCTGAGGCATTATTCACCCTTGCGATGGTTTGGTTTGTTAATACTCTCCAATCATCGAACGTATTGGTAGTCTCTATCTGAGTGATATCTGTTAGATTTGTGTATCCTGCCATTTTATCCTATTACCAGTTGGTGTCTCCTGATTCAAGAGCCATCGCTCCTTCGAAACTTATTCTTTTCCAAATATCACTTGATCCATCATAATCTGCGGTGCAAAGATATAAATAATTTGCATCCATTGCAATATGTCCTGCCTTGTCACCAGCACTTCCAATTGAGGAAGCAATAGTTGTGACAGGTGCTTTCAACAAACTTGAAATGTTGGTAGGTTCATACTTGTTTGTTGAGTCATTAAATGCAAGCACTTGCTCATCAGTTGCAGTTGAGTTTGATTCAACATCTTGCAGTGCTTTTGTATCAATCGTTGATGCTGCACTTGCGGCACCCCAATGAGTTCCATTCCAAGTTAGTACATCATTTACCTGTGCACTACCATAATTTAGGACATCGCCGAGTTCATCGATTGTGTGATTGTTTAAATCAGTTACTGACCCTGCTCCTGCTTCATCTTCAGGATACCAATCAACACCTGACCATTTTAGGACTTGCCCTGTTGTTGGAGGAGTTGATGCAACATTGCTAAGGTCATCAAGTTCTGTAGGTATAACTGGAACTGCCTGAGGCACCCATGCTGTCCCATCCCAAATAAGTTGGGAGTTGACTTGAGGAGTTGATGAAAGAGTTACATCAGACAACTCAAAAATACTTGATGACGTAAGGTCAAGAGTATATTCATACTCATCAACCATTTGCCATTCAGTCCCATCATACTTTAATATTTGCCCTGCAGTTGGTACGGTGCTTGTTACATCTGGTATATCATTGACTGTATTGGGAGCAACTGGCATTGTATGTGCTTGCCACAGTGTGCCATCCCATCTGAGTACATCACCAACTGCTTTACCATTTGTTACTGTGTCTACATCATTCATTACATCCAAGACAACTGTGTCAAGGATAGCAAGGTATGAGGTATCATCTGTTGGTATGAAGTTTCCTGTTGCTGCCTCAAACTTTAGTATCTGCCCATCTTGAGGTGCAGTTGTAATGATATCAACATCAGCAAGGCGATCCAAACCAAAAGTTCCGATCTCAGTCAGAGCATCATCTGCTGGCTCCCATGCCAAGTTGATTGAGTTCCATTTTAGAACCTGTCCATGGTTGGGATGATCTACGTAAGGGTATCCAATATTGACATCCTTGAGACCTCTCAACTCAGGTACATCATTCGCAGACCATTGATCTGCATACCAACTTGAGTTGGTTGGGTTCCATCTGAGGTATAAATCTTGTGTAGGTGATGCCGTGTTGGATGTATCTACATCCGCCAATATTCCAATGCTGTGCAGTGAAGGGTCATTTAAATCTTCTTGTGCTTTCCATTTGGTTGCTGTGGCATCCCACTTTAATACGTATTTGTCTGTCAGAGCACTTACGTCAGGTAAGTCAACGTCTGACAACTCGGTAAGCATGTTTGTTGACAAATCAACATTCGTCGCTACTACATCTCCTGGCTTCCACAAACCTTCTGCGGATTCCCATTGTAGGACCTGGTGGTGGGTAACTCCCGTCGAGTCGACATTACCGAGTTTATCAATCCCTGATATTAAGTTTGTTAAGTTTACATCGTAGAATGTACCATCTGCTCTGTAGTATGTGACTGTATTGGCCTTTGCAGAGGTTGGTGATCCAAGAGCACCTGATGCAGTCGAAGTATTTGCTGCTGCTGTCTCTTGCCCTGCAACCCATTTTCCTATGTCACTATTGTAAATAAGAATAGATGCATTCGTTAATCCAGATGTATGTACATCAGCAAACTGTGTAATGGTCTGGAACAATGGAGACACGTCCATTGTGATAACTGAATCATCATTACGTTTGGCAGTTACTGTATTACCTGTTAGGTTTAACTCTTTTAGCGATGTATTTGCTACGGTATTTGGCACCCAAGTATTGTTCGCCGCAACAAAGTGTAACACCTGCCCATCCGTGGGTGCGAGTGAGAATAAATCGACATCAACTATCTCGTCAAATTGTATCTGAGAAGGAACAAACATTGTACCATCATACCTTAACCTATCACCAGATTGAGGTGGAGTGGTAGCGAGATCAATGTCTGCTAGGTCTCCAATACCTGAAGTGCCGACAGGTGTAACAACTTGAGCAATCCATTTGCTCCCATCCCAAGTGAGAACCTCTTGATTCTGAGGTGGCGTAGATAAATCTACACTGGCCAGGTTCCCAAGATCACCTGCCACATTGGCCCATCCATTTGCGGTGTCGTAAACTTGTACTACATCAGTATCAGTGTTGAGTCTTATTTGTCCTTCAAGACCTGCTGTATTTGATTCTGCGATTTGAGGCAGTGCAACTGGCCCAAAAAAGGTTGTGTTGCCTCTAACATCTGCTGGTCCATTAATATAAAGTGTACCTGATGTATTAGCATCACCTGATAAATCCAGTTTGGTATTGATAACAGTGACCTCACTATTCATTGTAGCGACTTCACCATTTGCAATACCACCTGCATAAAATTTTATTGTTTCATCATCAATCAGTGGATCTGCGCCATCCAACTTAATCATTGTTGAGTTGTCGTCATCAGCAATATAATTAATGGTACCTGTGATATCACCTGTCATCAAAATATTGTTACAAGTAATGTCACCAGCAGCAAACTCTCCACTTGGACCTCTCATCACGAAAGTATTCCCAAAGAAAAGGTTTCCACCTGCTAGCCTATGATCGAGATTAGCAACATCCTGATCCGTGATTGAGATGTTTATAAGATTTGCTAAGGTATTAAACTGTAACCTAAAGAAATCAAGAGTATCTGCTTGAGATATTTCTACAATCGGATCTAAAGTATTTGCTATGCTATTATTGCTGTTGTCTGTATTGGCCATTTACACCTTATGAGTAAGCAAAAATTCTCATGTTTTTGAGATAAGGAACTGTCGATGAATCAGATGAGGTAAAGACAACCTTGATTTGAAAACTTGAGAATGTATCATAAACGATTTGATCTTCGTCTCTCAGTAAAAAGTCATCTGCTGTCTGCCATCCAAAGACTGTCATACCATCACCAAACACATTACTGTTTTGTGTTCCTGGTAACAACTGGTAATATTCATCTTGGAGTTTCCTCGATGAGAAACCTGACGTTGCTCTGAAGTAAACTAAAATATCGGTTCCACCTGGTCTTACACCCTCTGCGAGAACCTTGATTCCTTTTGCAGTGGTACCAACATCATAGACCTTTGAGATGTACCTTGATCCAGCATTGCCAAGGTATGGGTCAGTTTCACTTTTGACTCTTATGATTGCATCAGTAGTTGGAGGTGTTGCACCAGTTTTATTCGTAATCGTTACTGCAACATTTCCTGTGTACAATGATCCTGGATCACTTAGAACAATATCAACAATACGTCCACCTGGACCCATTATCAAAGATGCTTGCCCTTGCTCAGTACCATTTGCATATATTGCACCACCTGAGAGTGTTATAGTCGCATTTGTATTTCCTGTAGCAGTCGTATCATAATCATATCCAAACCCTGGCTCCTCGATGATAAAAGCATCATTGGTAAGTTCAAGGTTATTTATTATATTCTCGACCGTGATCAGTTGCATCTGATCTTTATCTAAAACTGGTGATACAAACTCATCATCTGTGTACATACTGACATTGATTGTCATAGTATTCGCATCATCAGTCATAACTCTTTGTTGTCCCACTCTTCCAAATATTGAGAAGTCATAATTCTGATTTGGCTTAAATGATTTGAACTCCAAATCAGAACCTGAGACTGTCGTGGACTTGTATGTAAACTCAGGTTGCGCCACATTGCCAAAAGACATGTGTGGTGCTCTCAAGTAGAATGAATCATACGCCACATTGGAGGATGGGAACTCTTTGATGTTGAAGAAAGCAGCAGAGTTTTGTGTGCTGTAAAACTTTGCTCTATGCAAATCTAAGCAAAGCATTGACTTGTCGTCTCTCTTCCAAACCCCATGGTTGTTTGTTCTCCACAATCCTGGGAAGTATTTAAATCTTGGCACCCTATGGTCTTCATTTGTCAGTGACTCACCAACCCTTGCCATGTGCAGTTGATACTCTGGATTATCTGTATCAAAGGTCAACACGTATGACTTTCCTGGTGATAGATATACTGGGTTTTCAAATGACCATCGAGTTTGAGTTTCAGTATTTGCTGTATCAGGTGTTGCTGTTGCATTAACCTCAGTTGCCTGGATAATGACCTCTGAGAATGGTAACACCTCTGAAGGACTTGGAAAACCATCAACAATCGGTTTGATTCCAATCTTCAATGGAGCACCCGTGTTGGCCTCAGAGTCATTGTTTGCAACATAAACCATACCACCTGTTAGAAATAACCCTTTTGGATATGCAGATGGGTCAACATAAATTTCCTGTCCAAACTCACGCAAAAAGTTCGTTGATCTTTTGGAACGATCATATTCAGTGTAATAGACAGTTGCATCACCATTGTCAGATCTTCTGGCTATGGTTTGTCGTGTAGTCTTATCAGATGGCTCAACAGGTTTGCCGTAATAGATTGACTCAGAGAAAGTTGACTCAACCGCATTTGGATCATTGTCATCTGCATCAGTGATTCTGAGAAGTTTATCTGTCGCAGTAAACCTACCTGCTGGTATCTTAAACGCACCTGATACCATGCCATATTGATCAGCAAAAAGTGTAGTTGGTGCTTCCTCAATCGTAAATATATTTCCTCTTGCATTTGAGGTCACGCCATCAACTGTATCAACTGATGCTGTACTAAAGTCCTGTGCACTTGTCTGTATGATATGTATTTGAGTTCGTTCAGGTGTTGGCTTCATCACCAAGACAATCTGTCCCAGTGCAGTCTCAAGTCCAACTGTTTGTCTGACTGTCTCACCTACCTGATACTCACCTGATGAAATTTCTGCATCTTCAAATGTAATCTTTTTAGTGAACTGTACAAACCTTGTATCAACCCTTTCATTATCAAAGTACATGTACAGATTGGCAAAACCTTTTAATCCCTTTGCACTAAAATATATTGTATCTGCATTTAAGAATGGTGCCACCGACAAGTCCCTTGACAGGTTTGGCGTCAACTGCTCTCTAAACTGCATTGGTGGGAGCACTTGATTAATCTGCGCACCAAAGTTCTGATATTGTCGTGAGGACTTCTTACCAAATATATCTCTTTTTGAATGAACTCCATACCAATAGTTCTCATGCATATTTGCAAAAATATTCTTGTATGGAACTGATGATTTGAAGAATCCATCATTCTCACCAATCATATTAATATTGATGATTGGGGCAATATCAGTATCAAACCAGTTGGCATACTGAGGTGAAATCTGCATGGTGCCTCTAAACTGACTACGACCAAAAGGATTGATTGGTATCTTAGTCGTGTAAAAAGGTTGTGTGTATGCAGTATTTGTAGTGATGGCTTCAGCAGTCACAAGTGAACTATAACTATCAACATTCTTGGAACCAATCG
>MDSZ01216528.1_pt1 | contig 28359 bp, 30 predicted proteins | sample 811201 | NCBI WGS metagenome assembly MDSZ01 (sample SAMN05326647, study PRJNA326480) | marine metagenome | isolation source: seawater | place: Indian Ocean: North | collected 2010 | reverse complement strand
TATCATTATTATTTAAATTGGTTTGGTAAACAAGGTGATGAAATTTCTATGATATTAGCTAATTATTTTGGCTTATGGGGATTAATTAATATGTATTATAAAAAGTCTGTAAAACGAAATAATTTAAATCGATTTAACACAGCTTTTATGTATATCTTTTTGGTTTCTAATACATTAATTAATAATGATTATTTATTTCCTTCTATTTTTGGAATATATGTTGGAGGTTCTCTAATCATGATTTATCGTGTAGGAAAAATGCATAATATTAAAATTGTTAAAAATTTATGTATTTCCTTTATTGGTGCATCAAGTTGGATCATTTCTGAACATTTTTGTAATCACTATACTAAATATGGTCACCCGTTATGGCATTTATTATTTCCACTAGGATTTTATAAACTAATACTCGACTTTGATAAAAGTAAAGAATTATATCAAACACGTAAAATTACTAACCCAAGTGAAAATATTTAATTTATATATTTTATTGATATGAATTCAATAAAATATTTATGCTGTTTGGTTACCACCACGAGTTGACAACAATTGCTTGTGATCAGCATCCAAGCAAAGTCCACCCATAGAATTTGTTAAACCAGAATTTTCACCCAAGCAACTTAAATCGCCTTTTACGTTACCAAACGCATCAAGTTTCTTGGGTTCTCCTGCAGGATTACAGTATACTCCTCCGAATCCGTATACCTTTTTGCAGTCTTTATCTGTATCATTAATTAAATAAGCAGAATAAGACGAATCAATATTCTTTTCATCTTTTGTAGTATAACCTACATCAGGCTTAGTTGCGGTAAACCCTTCAAATTTGTATTCTTTTGAATACACAGTATCCGCACGGTGAGGAACAAATGCCATGCAAGAAGAACACATACTTGTAAGTATTAATACAACTAACACAACAATTAAAGTAATAGATAAAGGAGATAACATTCTATACATAAAATATAGATAATAATTGATCAAATATTTTACTAAATATATTTTGCTTGAAAATACACATAAAGTATAAATAATATTAAATAAATAATGGCGTCTTTAAATTCAAAAGATAAATTGAACTTGCGTAATGTTGTTTCACAAATGGGAGCAGAGGACCATACTGAACATATCCGTAGTCTCAGACATAGTACAAAAATTAGAGATGATGTTAGAAAATTAGATAATCTTAGTCGTAGTCACGCTACTTTAAAAGATAACAACTTTAATGAATATTTGGATTTATGTGCAAAGGAAGCATCTTTCTTATTTGAAAACTATGAAGATTTGTTTAAAAGAATGACTAAAGGAGAACTTGATCTAACTATTATGACAAAAATGTTAGTTATTCTTAAACTTATTGAAGATGGTAAAGTTGATCAACACGAAGGTTCTGCTATGTTTGGCAAAGTATTAAAAGAATTGTATATTGATAGTGCAATAAAACACGGAGATAATCTAGACAAAGAGCGTGGAGAAGTTGTAGAAGAAAAGAAAATTGGTAAGAATATATCTTATATGGAATACAAAAAACTTCAAAACAAATCTTGAAACAATATAAATATAGTTTTTTAAATATATTATGAACTTCGCTCCACAAGAAATAGTTCGAAAAATGTTGAGAAAAGAAAGTGTATTTAATCATTTAGTAACGACGTATGAAATTGATGCAAATCTAAAGTATTCTTTTGCTGTTTTAAAAATTTATACAGAAAATGAAGAATTAAAAAATATGTATCAAGATGTTATTACTAGTCATAATAAAAAAATAGCAACTAGTAAATATCCTGATTCAGGATTTGATTTGTATGCACCAGCTGATTTGTTTATTGATAAAGTGAACGAACCTGTATTTTTAGATTTTCAGATAAAAACTGAAATGATATATTATAATGATTGTCATTCTGAACCACAAACTACTGGATATTACATGTACCCACGTTCTAGCTTTTCAAAGACTCCTCTAGTTCTTGGAAATCATGTTGGAATTATTGATTCAGGATATCGTGGTAATCTGATGGGTGCTTTTAAATTTTTTCCGAATACAAATAATGCTCATAATTATACTATTAAAAAGGATCAACGTCTTTTACAAGTATGTCATCCTAGTTTATGTCCTATATTTGTTATGTTAGTTCATAACGATAGTTTTGAAGTTACTGAACGCGAGGCTGGTGGTTTCGGTTCTACTGGAGTATAAATTAAGCATAATATATTATAAATGGTTATTATATATTATGGATAATTATAATGAAGAATATGTATTAATATATAAGTCACCTTATTATCTAAAAAAACGAAAGCAAAAATCTAAAAAAGTTGTTGTATTTGACCTCGATGAAACATTAGGAGATTTTACTGATTTAGAATTATTATGGAGTGGAGTACAATTATATAATTATCAAAAAAATGAATATGAACTATTTAAAAAACTTTTAAATTTATATCCAGAATTTTTACGTTATGGTATCAATTCAATATTAGAATATTTATATCTTAAAAAAAGAGAAGGCATATGTAAAAGTTTATTTATTTATACAAACAACCAGTCTCCACCAAAATGGATAAAAATGATTCTACAATACTTTCAAGATAACTTAAATATTAAAAAAAATGAAAAGCTTTTTGATAAAACAATTTATGCTTTTAAAATAAATAATAAACAAATAGAACCTAAACGAACTACTCATAAAAAGACTTTCTCTGATTTAATTAACTGTACATTAATACCAAAAAATACAGAAATATGTTTTGTAGACAATTCTAATTTCGAATGTATGAAAGAAGAAAAGGTATATTATATTCAACCGATGTCTTACTTTCATCATTTATCAACTGCAGAAATAGTTAACCGTTTTATTTATTCAGATTTAGCAAAAGAAATATTAAAAACACCTAGTGGGCTAAATAGTTTTGGTAAATATATTTATAGCAAAAGAGAAAAGAGTTACGGTTTAAATGATGTAGAAAATAATCATTTATTAAAAACAAATATTATAGTTTCACAAAAAATAATGTATCATTTAAAAGAATTTTTCTATTTTTCAGAAAAAAAAGAGAAAACAAAAAAAAATAAAAAATTAATGAATCGATTGTCAAGACGTAATAAAATATCTAATTAAATATTATAATGGATCTATTGAAAAATCCCAGTAGTTTTGATGTGCGCTTTGCTATAAGTGCATTATATTTATGGCTTTTATTTGGTTATCTAAGTAGTATGGTATCATGTGATATGCAGCGTTTAATGGTTAACAATACAATATTTCGTCACTTTGTAGGCATTATTTCTTTTATATTGTTATTTACAACATTAGATACTGAAAATAATGATGATGTATTTACAACAATCAAAAAAACGCTCATGGTCTATGCTGTATTTTTATTACTAACTAAGGCAAAATGGTATTTCTCCATTCCCACATTAGTTCTAATTACAATTGATCAAGGTATGTCAGCACAGATTAAATATCTTGAAAAGAATAAAAAAGATGCTGAACTTATTAAGAATATTCGAGAAAAGTTATTATATGTAATAGCTGCAGTAGTTGTTACTGGATTTGCTCACTATGGAGTACGCCAATATAATGAATTTGGAAAAGATTTTTCTTTTGTTAAGTTCTTATTTACAACAGGTTGCAAAAAGTAATTAGTTTTCTTCTAAGTGTTCATAAGCCATTAATACAATTTGTTCCTCAGGTAATAGTTTTTGAAAAATATCACAACTATCTATTTTAATTTGTGAAAAACGTCTATTCATATTCATGATTGTTAAATGCGTACCATTATCCAAAAATTTAAAATTTACTAAAATACCACCATTTGTTAGTTTATTATTTCCGTGTTTAATCCAGCGCACATGTCGTCCTACATTTAATTCATTCAAATCATTAATATATTTATAACCAATCAATTTATTACAAACCTCTTCTTTATTTACAATATTCATATTATTTACTACGTTAAATATTTCTTGGTTGATTTTTCCCATAGTGTAATCCTCTAAATTTTCATATTTATCCTCATCTATGCCTTCTAATAATTCATCTATGTCAATCGTAGAAAATAATGAAGAATCATTTAATACTGACTCATAGATTTCCTGAACTTCTTTTTCATCTAGTTTTGCCATATTATAATTTTATAAAAAGTATTATAAAATTATTACTATATAACTTTAATAGAAATGAACGGTAAAATAATTGCTAATAAATATGTACTGATTGAAGAATTAAATAGGGGGTCTTTTAGTTCAATTTTTTACGGTGTAAATAAAATAAATAATAAAGAAGTTGCTATTAAATTTGAATTTAATCCAACATTTTCAACAATAAAACATGAAGTATCAATATTAAAATATTTAATAAATAATAAAATTAAAAATATTCCTCATGTATATTGGTTTGGTCCTTTTGATGAAAAATTATGTTTGATTATGACAAAATATGATTGTAGTTTATCTGAATATATAAATAATAAAAATATAAGCTTATCAAAAATTAAATCAATTATTATTCAATTAACACAATTAATAAAAAATATTCATGATGCTTTTTTAGTTCATCGAGATATTAAACCTCAAAATATAATGATTCACAAAGGAGAATTATGTTTAATCGATTTTGCTTTTTCTGTATTTTATATTGATGAAAATAAAAAACATATTATAGACAATAAAGATCAAGATTCTATGGTAGGATCACCTAGATTTATGAGTTATTTTATTTATGAAGGATATAAATCATTCCGAAGAGATGATTTAATTTCGATGGCATATATTTGTTTGTTACTTTTCTGTAAAGAATTACCATGGGATAATTTACCATATGAAAATTCACAACAATTATCTATTTATAACACAAGAAACCAAACTGCAAAAAATCTGAAAAGTCTGGAAAATATAAAAAGGTATTGTTCAAACAAAAATGTAGAATTACAACATCTTTTTAATTATTTGTACAATCTATCTTATTTTGATGACCCTAACTATCTATTTATAATTGATGTTATTAAAAACTATGATGATTAATGTATTAAATGTTATATAAAAACAATATAAATATTAACATGTATATAACTTATACTTGTATAATGTCTGTGCAAGAAACAACTGTGTCTCAAGGTGATCGTTTGATTGGTCAAGTAAAGTGGTTCAACAATAAGGCTGGTTACGGTTTTATTACTGTATATTCCGAGGGTGAGCAAAAGGGAAAGGATATTTTCACTCACTACTCTGGTATTCGTGTAACCAATTCTCAATATAAATATTTGATTCAGGGCGAGTATGTTGAGTTTGACTTGATTAAGTCTACTAACGACAAGCATGAATTTCAATCTGTAAATATTACAGGTGTTCTTAGTGGACCCCTTATGTGTGAAACTAGAAAGGTTGCTCCTGTTGGCGAAAGACGTCAGTCTAAGCCTAAGCAAGGTGAGCAAGCTGCTACTGAGTAAAAATATATAATAATAACTAATTTTTATTATATATTTAATTTTCTATTTTAAGCTTTTTCTTTTCGATAGCTACTTCCTTTATTACATTTTTAAGAACTTTATCTTGTTGTTTATTTACTTCTTCTTCGCATGGCCCTCCTAATGAATTTATTGAAATCTGTATAAAATCTTGATTCTCTTGTGTATCCAATTCTCTAAAATTGGGGTTTTCTTCTTGCCATTCTGGAAGTAAATGTAAATTCTTTTCTTCAATAACTCTAATCGAATTCTTAAGTTTTGATTTATCCTTGTCATCTATTTCCCATCTATCTTTATCTTTCACATATACTGTTTCCCTTTTAATATCAGTACAGTGTATCGGTCGTTCTGTAATATCTAGATCTTTCAACGCATTTACAAATATACGACTAATACCATCTACGTATCCTAATTTACCTGTTTGTTCCAGATCTTGAAGTGAAATTTGTAGTCCATTAACAAAATCTATCAAATTTAATGCGTTTTTACACTGATCATTTAAAAATAGATTAAGGTTAAAGTGATTAGTTTGATTTGTAATATTTGTAACTTGTTTTGTTTCCTTCGATAGATCAATTATTTGTTTTTGTAAATCACCATTTTGTTTTATAAGCTTCATAACAAGATCTTTTTCATTCAAATTTTCATCTTCAACAATTTCTTCTTCATTCTCTATAATCTGCTCTGCAATTTCACATTTTTTTTTATGTCTCCATAATCCTGTGCGATCTTTATAACTTTTTCCACATTCACATGCAAATGTTTCAACCGGTTGAATATTTGTTGTTGATTTCGCATTTTCTGTTGATTTTTCGTGTTTTTTTGTTTTTACATGTCGTTTATAATCATAATTATTATTAGTATAAAACCCACATGCATCACAATTAAATTTAAATTTAATTTGCGATTTTTTTGTTGCCATATTTACTTTATATTATCAACATATTTTACGCCTAAATACTTTTTTAATTTAAATAAAAAATTGAAATTGTTTTTATTTATACCCTGTATAAAAGATGTTATCTCACGATATTATTGATCTTATTTTATCTTTTTATCCATATGATAAAAATATATTGTCTTCTGTATTATGTAAACCTGATTTAATAGGATTAAGAAGAAATTTCTTAGATGATAATGCTAACAAAATAAAAAGATGGTGGCGATTTTATACAGAAAATGTTATTTATAACGGTTATATAATTCCTATTCAAAATGAAAACAAATTCGTAACTGCAATAAAAATTAAAGAATTCATTTTAAAAACCCCTATGTTAAGTAAAAAAAATTATGTTCACGATTTAATATTTAAATATGAAAAGAAATATTTATTAAGTTTCCCAGAATTCTATATTAAAAAGATTTATCATGTAGATATTCATACCGATTCACTCAATTCTAATACTCTTATACCAGACGAACTAAAAAACGTTATAAATAAATATATTATTAATAAAGATAGAACAACTTATTGCATTTATAAATTTTTAAATTGTAAACATATAACATTTGAAAAATTGTTATATGTAGGTTGGTGATTTAATTAGATTGTAAATACTTTTGCATAGTAAGCCCAGAAGAATATACCAACGAAGCATTTAGATAATAAGTCGAGAATATTATAAGATACATTCTTAGTTACTTCATCCATCATGTATACAACTCCGTATAATGCCCAAAGAATAGCAAAGGCCCAAAACAATATATTATTATCTAAATTAAATGTTCCTGATAAATATTTTTTATAAATAAAACCATACATGGCTGCAAAGAATCCAAATCCAAATATGTTAGCATTCCATTTACTTAAGAATCCTAATTCACCCAAATATCCCATTCCTAACATGCCATAATTCAATACCAAGATGATTAAATAAGAACTAAATTTCATAGCTCCCTTTTTATTGTTGTACAATAAGGCGAGTACAAGAACCAATAACATAATAGGGGTTGTGATTGCCCAATCTGTATAACGAGTATCGTTAATTTTTTCATAATCAATATCAGAGTCATTCTCAATTGAAAATACAAACTTACCGTAAAAGAAAGCAGCAACAACTGATATGCATGTCTCTAAATTTAGAATATTTCTAATTTTCATATCTTTTGTTCTGATTGCTTCAATAAAAGTGATTGTGGCAGTTGTCATTAAAAATGCATAGGTAATATAAAATGTATCATTTACTAAACTCTTCTCAGAGAACATATTTCTAATTTTTTCCTCTGGTTGTTTTTTTTCTGCTTTTTCTTGCATATATATATTAAATTGATATTAATTTCGAACTACATATTAGAAATAATGTTTTATTTATTATTTCTTTTATTTTCAATTGTAAACTCTGAAAATTGCGTTTGTACAACTGTTACTTGTCCTGTTGTTGGTGAAAACTATATAAATATGGGAAATGGAAATGCCGATGTGTATTATTATTATGAAAATCATGGTACATATAATGTTGTTTCAAAAGCGCATGCTACTATTACTCATTACTCATTAGATAATGGTACCGAAACCACTAGTTGTACGCAAAAATATTCACGATTATTAGATGATGAAACTCAAGAATGCGATGCTGGTCATATTTTAGCAAATCGTCTTGGCGGTTATGGTAATCAACCATTAAACATATTTCCACAAAACGCTTCTATTAATCGAGGAAGTTATAAAGAAATGGAAGCTCAGATTTATGATTGTATGATAGAAAATAATATAGGATATTTGTCATGGATATTCTATTACGAAGATAATAATAAAACGAAACCTTATCAAGTTGACTATCAAGCCAATTTTGATTTTTATTGTAAAGAAATAATAAATAGTTTTTCAAATTAATAATTTTTGCAGTTAAAATTATTTAATTTTATATTATATTATTCTGAAATATGGAGTGTATTTTATCATTATAATTTTTTGCGTTTTTTTTGCGTAAAATCTCGCAAAAAAAATATCAGTAACAACTTTTCATAGGTTTTTAAAATATATTGTTAGCATATATCATTATATTTTAATCATTATTTTATTTGCGTAAAATCCGTTGCTTAAATCGGCAACAAATCGGCAACATCGGCAACAGATTTTACGCAATTTTTTTTATAAAAAATATTCAAAAAAAAGTATCGTAACACAAAATACCTAATTTTTTTTGTATTTACAGCATTATGGTTTAAAGTGAAAAAATCGTTTTTTTTTGAAAAAAAAATACTTCTAATTTTTGATTTTGGACATTTTTAAAATGTCCATTTTCAAATTTTTTATAAAAGTTTTTTGTTAAAAAAGTTAATTTTTTTTGATAGTATATATCAATGGACTTTCTAAGTATTCAAGATTTTTTAGATTTGTTTAGCAGTAATTCATTATCATTTAAACAATTTATCAACACTATGAAAGTAAGAGTTAATAGAGAACTTTATTCAATAAAAGAATATCAGGAAAAAATGAAAAAACGTAATCGTATTATTTCTGAAGAACAACTAGAATTTTTGTATAATAACATAAAGAACAGTAAAAAATATTTAAAACGTTTTTATGAGACGTCTTTAAAAATTAAATCGGATTTTGGTACGATGAGAAAAATACCTCCTATGAAGAAAAATGAGCTTAGTAACAATCAGCAAATTAATTTTAAAAATATTATTCGAAATCTTTATTTTACACAGCTCATGGAGAAAACTACATCTGGATTTAATAATATTCCGAGCTACTTGACTGTATTGAAGGAATTATTGAATGAAAATATTATTGATTATAAATTATTATCAAAATCAAGTTTAGATTTTATTAAAAAAGGTCGTTTTGGTAGCGTATTATCTTCATTATATTTTCGAGCATCTATATTAAATCCATTCTTAGTATATTCTTTAAATAAGACTATGTTGCATGGAAAAAAAATATTTACTCCAACATTAGGATGGAGTTCTTATGCATATGGTTTTTGTGAGTGTTTGGATGTAGAAGAATATGTTGGTACAGATGTAATTCCTGAAGTATGTGAAAAAACATCTTTATTATGTTCTCAATATAGTCATATTAAAAGTAAAATTTTTTGTCAACCATCAGAAAGTCTACTTACAAATAAGTTTGTATTAAATAATTATAAAAATCATTTTGATGTAGTATTTTTTAGTCCGCCGTATTTTCAATTAGAAATGTATGAAGGAGAACAGCAAAGCACAACAAATTATAAAACTTATAATGATTGGTTAAATAAATATTGGAAGAAAACAATAGAACTTTGCAATTATGTTTTACAAAAGAGGGGAGTTATGTGTTATATTATATCAGATTATGGTTCATCAAATACAAAACAACATTATGAACTAGTAAAAGATACCAAGAAGATTGCTTCAAAATATTTTGATAGTTTTAGCATTCAACCACTTGCTAATAAAAATGTACATGTTACTAAACATAGAGAAACCGGAGAACAAATAATTATTTGTAAAAAAAAGTTATAATTCGTAGCAAAAAAATAGAAAATTGATATTTTTTAAACAAAAATATCAATATTAGTAATATGAAGTTTTTATTTGAAGTAAATACCACATTTGAAAAGCCTATCTACTTGTATATAGATGAAAATCAGAGTGTAAAGGATTTTATTGAAGAAGTTGTTATCCATATTGAAACATATACAAGTTATCTTCGTAGCGATATTCTAGATGTGTTTGTACAAAATACAAAAGATATTATGTCTATACCAAATACTGATAAAAAGATTAAAGAATTTTTATTAGATAATCCTGAGTATTTCCGTGAATGGACAGGTTCTTTGCATAGAAACATCCATAAAATTTACGTTATGGATAGTAAGTACTTAAAAACTCTTAATAATAAAAATGATATTCAAAAAGAACCTGTTACCACAGGAATGCATATATTAAAAACATTATTACCAACTATTTATTTTTAGATTATAAATTATTATATTTTATATAAATTGCATTTTGTCTTGATTTTCTTGATAGTGTAATATTGTTTTTTTTGCAATATGATAAAAAATTTCCATACGAAACAATAAGCGGACGGGTAATATGATAAACAAAAAATGAGTTTAACGAAATAGACTTTCTCATTATATAGTAATTCAATATTTTTTTTTATAAATTATTTTAATATATTTGTTGAATTTTTTAATTTCCATGTACCAAACATTCTGTGGCTTCCTAATTTTCCAAATAAATTAGGATAAAATGGATCTGTAGTTAATAATGTCACTTCCCTTTTTAACTCGTATGTTGCATAGGTGTAAGATACTAATATAGGTCCTGTTGTATAGTATACAAATACTTGATCGGATGAATCTCCATTAGATTTACACCCTTCTTGTATATCATATAGTGTAATTTTAGGTTTTACAATATTATCTATAATTGATTTGATAAATGGATTATTTTTTTTAGCGTAAAAAGCATAATTGCCAATCAAATTATTATAATTATTATTTAGAATAATAATATCATCTATATTTTTTTGTTCAATAGGAAACGCACAATCATAATTTAAAAGTATATCTGGACTATTAGTAAGGAAAAAATCTAGATCTAGATAAAGACCTCCATAATAATAAACAGCACAATAACGAAAGAAATCGATTTGTTGTATTTTATATGTTAATTGTTTAAAAAAGTCGTAGTATTGTGGCATGTTATTTTTGAAGAATGAAGTAATGCTATCATCATCAAAAAATAAATAATTCCAGTTTCCTTTAAATTTCATAATATTATTTTGGTAAGTTACTAAATATGGAGGTAATTTATTGTCTTTCCATGTTTGAATAATATTCATGATTTATTTAGAAGAAAGCGTTTTATATAATTTACGTTAAATATAAATAAGAATAATCTATTTATTTTTTATAATGTCTTCTCAAGAAGAAAACGTTGTTCTCGAAAAACAAGAAAAGTCTGTTTCTTTTGATGAAACTACTGAAAAAACTGACGTAGAGCCAGAAAATGAAGTAAAGGAGCAAGTAAAAATCAACCCACTTGTTGTTCTTTTTAAAAATATTCGTGTATTATTAGATCTTTCTATTTCTCGTGGAAGTTTTAAGAGCGAGGAAACAACTATTGTTGGAAGTATTTATAATGATTATATTGCAAAACTTTCTGAACTGGAAAGTGATAATGCTAATGTTAGTTTTCCTATTAAGTTGTTAACTAACGTTAGACTATTAATAGACGCTGTTGTACAGAGAGGTAAATTTTTACCTCAAGAATTAATGACAGTTGGACAAGTGTATAATAGTTTGATTGAATTGTTAAAGCAAGCTAGTTCTGCATCTAATACTTCTTCTAATAAAGGAACTCAAGTTGAAACAATTAAAGAAGAGGAAGAGGAGGATTCTGATGATAAGAAAACTGATGATAAGGAAACTGATGAAGCTATGGAAACTGATGAAAAAGAATAAATAAATTAGTATAATATATATTAATTTATTAAATTAATTATAATTTTCAATTGATTTTATGATTTCATCTGGGTAGTTCATGTCTTTTAATACACGTGTAGCTCCTTTTATTTTTGATATACCTTTTTTAATTTTATAATGGTAAACGAATGTTCCATCTTTTTTGATAGTTACATCCATTTTGTAATTTGTAGTTAACTTAGATGGTTTGAATTTTTTACACACATTCAAATAATGTGTAGTTAAAATAAAGTCGACGTTTTTATAGTTTTCTAGATATTTTAAGAATGCAGTTCCAGCTTTTGTTGCTTCTTCTGGATTTGTTCCAGAATATAATTCGTCAAATATGCAAAAATGTCTTTCATCAGTTTTCTTTGCAATTTTGTCTAATATTTCTTTACATCTTCTAGACTCAGCTTGGAATAAACTATCTCTTCCTGATGTATCAGGAATATTTAAGTAGCAGTGTAAATCTGTATAAGGATTTATTTCACATGAGTCGTAATAACCTATACCTGTTTGTTGTGTTAATATTATATTTATAAGTGTTGTTTTTAAGAATGTTGTTTTACCAGACTTATTCGGTGATGAAATAATTACATTTTCTTTTAGATTGCAGTTATTTTTAATAGGCTCTTCATCTAGAATGGCAGGATAATATTGATTTGTAAAGTTGCTTTTCTTATTATTATCTGTATTTCCTATTCCAACATTTTTAAGAGTTAAGTTATCATGAATACCATAAAGGTTATTTATATATCCTTCGAATGACATAGAGTATTTTAATGCGTCTGCATAATTTATATTTTCAAATAGAATATAATAAGACTTCAATAATTCTCCTATGCATGTAAATTTTGTTATATTTATTGTAAAAGGAGTTATATTATTAATTTCCTTTTGCATCGCTAATATACTTTCTAAGTGTTTGCTGACTTCTGCACAAAATGGTTTATAACTATTTAAATCTTTTGTTAATGATAAGAATTCTCCCATTTTTGTCACAGAATTTTGTAAATATGTTTTTAAAAATATAATGTTATTGTTTATTTCTTTTATATTTTCATAAAAGGTTTGGCATGTACGAATATTTTGGTACATTTGAAATACAAAAAAGCCTAATGAAATGGCTAAATATGCAAAATTAACTATTGAAAAATCTTCAAAACTTTTGATTGCTACTCCCAGGAAATGGTTTTTAGCTATACTCTTTAGAATTTTTATGTATTGATAAAGGTTTATTGGAACATTTTGGATCTTTAACAATACAAATGGGAAAATTAAAAGTATGATTGGTAATAATAATCCAACAATAGGAGACATAATTTGTAGTGTTGAAAGACCAAGTAAAAATCTAGGCTGTTTGTTTAAATACATAAAGGCATCCCATTCAATATAGTTGTATTTTTGTAAAAAACAATCATCGCATTTGATATTTTTCCATATAGTTTTAAGTTTATCACAATCAGTTTTGTATGTTTGATCAGTAGATTGTTTATATAATTCCATACGTAGTATTAATTGTTGACTATCTTTGATAAATTCTTTGTTTGACGTGTAATTAGTCTTCCATTTTTCTAGTATGTTTAATGCAAATTCATTTTCAGGTTTTAAAAAATATTCATATATACTTTTTGTTTCTGTATTTTCAATATTCTTTGTGCTTGGTGTTAATTCTAGATCATTACAGAGCGTAGGTTCAATAGTATGTACATCTTTTTCTAGATAAGAAATAGGAAGGTGAAAGTTTGAATATATATCTAAATCATACTCATTTTCTTTTTTTTGTGGAAAGAATATATTCATTATTTTAACATTTATTTCTTTTGCAAGTGACTGAATATTCATTATTATAAATTGATAATAAATATAGGTTGCTTAAACGTATTAATGTTCAAATTTACCATTAAATTCCTTAATAGAAATTTTATAATGATTTTCGATAGTTCGCATAGTTTGAATATCTCTTTGTGTAATTAAATTAATAGCTAATCCTTTTCTTCCCCAACGACCACCTCTACCAATACGATGTAAATATGTATGTACATTTGTAGGAACATCAAAATTAATAACAGTACCAACTTGTTGAATGTCGATACCTCTGGCTGTTAGATCAGATGATAACAATAATCTATATTTTCCATTTCTGAAGTCATTTAATGTTTCTTTTCTTTCTTGTTTTGACATATTACTATGCATGCAACAAACAGTAAACCCTTCTTGTTTCATGGCTTCATATAAATCATGTACTCTTTGAACACCGTTCACAAAAACAATACACTGAGTCATAGTTAAAAATTCAAACAAGTTTTTAATAGTTTCATATTTATGATTATCATTATCTAAAGCAATAAAAAATTGTTCTATACATTCTAAAGTAAGGTCTTCTTTTTTTATTGTTAGTTTGATAGGATCTTTCATAAATTTATCAGTTAATTCTAATATAGATCGAGGAAGGGTTGCACTAAAAATAGCTATTTTAGTTCTATCTGTCATTTCTCTACAAAGTATTTGTATGTTATCTTTAAAGCTACCTGATAGCATTTCATCAGCCTCATCTAGTACAACTAGTTTTAAATGGTCTAGATGTACATGTCTACGCTTTATCATATCTAATGTACGCCCCATAGTACCAACAATAATATGTGGTACTTTTCTTTTTAATTCTTTAATATCTTCTTGTACAGAAGTTCCCCCGATTAATGTTTTTGTTGTTAGATTAGACATAAAAGAGGCTAATGCTATAATAACTTTATTTATTTGTATAACAAGTTCATGTGTAGGTGCAAGAATAATAATTTGTAATTCTTGTATACTAGTATCAACAAGTTGTAAACTACTTATAGAAAATGTTCCTGTTTTTCCTGATCCTGATTGTGCTTGTGCAATAACATCATTTCCGTCAATAACAGGCTGAATCGCTTTTTTTTGAATTTCACTAGGTTCTTCGAAACCATATGAATATATACCTCTTAATAAATTTTCATTTAAATTTAAATCACTCCAATTACGTACTTCCATATGTATTTATATTATGTAATATTTATATAGATTGAATAATTATATTATAAATAAAAACATTTAAAACTTTATCTGCATATTTAATAAGGAAAATGAGATATAGCTTGGATGATTTTAGTAAAATTTTTCTAGAAAGTAGTGTTTTATCACTAGATGTTAAAATGAATATTGATAAATTAACAAAGCAACTAGGTATTGATGTAAATGAAGTTCGTAAAAAGAAACAACGTAATGATAATTGGGAAAAGGTACGTCAGCCTGTTGATTTTAAACCTACTGTATTGAACGAGAAAACTGGCGTAGATAAATTATTAAGTAAAATAAAGTCATCTTTAAATAAGTTATGTTTTCAGAATTATGAAACTGAGAAAGTAGTTATATTGGAATTAATAGAATCTGTTAAAAAGGATGATGATACAAGTCATAATGATAAAATTCTTGCTATTTTTATAGATTTGGCTTGTGTTAATATTATATATGCAAATTTCTATGTCAAATTGTTACAAGAAATATTTAATAAATATAGTGATTTGAATGAAACATTCATAAAATATGATATTATTCAGAAGTATACTCTTTCTCTTGATGATATAGAATATATTGATAGTGAAGAAGATTTTAATAAATATTGTCTTATTAATAAAAATAATGATAAAAGAAAAGGGTTATGTAGCTTTATTGTTGAATTGGTAAATCAGCAAGTCTATGATGAAGATAATTTGTATCAAATATTTCAACATTTAATAAGTATGTTGCAGAAAAATGAAGATAATAAGGATTTTCTTCATATAAATGATGAAATTATTGACAATATATCTACTCTTTTGACTGCAGGTTTTGATACTATGAAAGAGCAAAGTTATTATATTAATATTAAAGATACAATTGTTGAGTATAAAACTAAACGAATATTAGGTATTAGTAATCGTTCTACTTTTAAATTTATGGATATGTGCGATAAATGTTTAGATTAAAAATTAAGAGAAAATATATAATAAAAACTAATATTTATTATATATATATGGTAAAATCAGTATTTGAGTCGAAAAATATAGATTATAGTGAAGGCAAGCCAGTAGATGTTGAAGATATTGAATATAACACAAGCGTGTATGAATATAGTATGTATGATAAAGAAATTGAAATAGCATTAGGGAAACCTAAGTATCTACATGCAGATAAATATAATATTATTTTCTTTTCCATATATTTGATTTATAATGATGAGTTAAAATCGAGAATAGGAATTTTTGAAGCAAAGTCAGATGTTCTTCCTCAGATTGTTGATGATAAAACAGGAAATATGGATTTAAGTAAGGGTAATATAATAATATTTATAACTCAAAAACAGTTTTTTAAATTATTAAGTAGAAAAATAAACATAGAGGACACTATATTAAAACAAGAAGACGGAGAAGAGGGAGAAGTAGAAGAAGTTGAACAAGATAATAGTGAAGAAAAAAATGTAGAGGAAAAACAAATAGAAGATGAAGATGATGTATTACAAATTAATCCAAATGATAAACCAGTAATCAGTAAAGATACTGAAGTATATGTTGAAAATTTAGAGTCAAAGAAACCTACTTTAGCAGAAGAAACAAAAGAGGATTCCTTGAAATATAATGAAGAATTTAAAAAATCTTCTACAAATGTTTGGATTCAGAATTTTATGAAAAATCAAAATTTTGGTTTACAGGATAATGAAGGTGGTGGTGATTGTTTATTTGCAGTTATACGTGACGCTTTCAAGGATGCTGGAAAAATAACTGATGTTGCAAAATTAAGAAAGATTGTTAGTGAAGAACTAACACAAGAAACATTTCAACATTATAGAACTTTATACTTAGGATTTTATGGTAATTTAGAATTAATTGAAAAAGAATTAACTAGACTTAAAGGAGAACTTAACAAAAAGAAGAAAGAGATGGAAATATCTAATAAAGGTGAGGAACTGCGTAATATCAAGGAACAAATTACAAATATAGTAGAAGAACATAATAAGAAATTACTGGAAAGGAAGACCACTACTTCTAATTTGAATGAATTTAGTTTTATGAGTGATATTGATACATTAGAAAAGTTTAAAGAATTTGTGTTGACATCAAGTTATTGGGCAGATACTTATACAATTTCTATTTTGGAAAGAAAATTAAATATTAAATTGATTATTTTATCCGAAGAAGCGTATACAGATAAAGCTTTAGATTCTGTAATGTTATGTGGACAGCTTAATGAAGAAAGTGAAAGTACTGATTTTCAACCAGATTTTTATATTATGTGTTCTTATACAGGTAATCATTATAAATTAATAACTTACAAGGATAAAGGTATTTTTGGTTTTAATGAAATACCATATGGTATAAAAGCACTTGTAATAAACAAATGTCTTGAGAAAAATGCGGGACCATTTTCAACAATTTCGGAATTTAAACAAATGCAAGATGATCTTGATATAATTATTAGTGATACAGAGGAAGATGATGAAGATTTGTTAGCACAAGACTTATATGATAAAGATGAAGTATTTATGATACACTCTAAGTCATTTAATAAGCCTAAGCCTGGAGCAGGTGAGGGAGAGAAATCAAAAGATCCGAACCAATATGATGAGTTATTGTTAAAAAAGAACAAAGAGTGGAGACGTATGTTAGATGATTCTTATAAATATCCGATTGTGATAGATAATAAGAAATGGCAAACTGTTAAACATTATATTTTAGGTTCTCAATTCAAAGAAAGAAACGAAACTATTTATAATGAATTCTCTTTAGATGATAATGATACATCAGTTGTTGCTACTAATGTTGATGATGCTATAAAATTCAGTCATGAGAACCGTAAAAAGATTGATCCTAATTTTAATAGTATAAAGTCGAATCGTAAAGAAGAAGCACGTGAAAGAGCCTTACGAGAGAAGTTTGTTAATCATATTCCCTTTAAAAATTTATTAATGGGTACAAAAATGGCGAAAATAACAAAATTTGTACGACGTAATCCTGCTGAAACTGATACAACACTTATGAAAATTCGTAAAGAATTGTAATGTTTTCAATTTATTAAAAAATTGATATTTTTAATAAAGTAATATTGGAATTATTAAATGCAAGTAGAAAGTCAAAGTAAAATGAGCGAAACTGTTTATCATCTTCATGATCCTGTACGAGAACTATTTCCTATGGATTCGTATCCATCATTCAATAAGCTTGAATTGGAAGATTCCGAATGGAAGAGTTTGTATATTCCAGCTGTAATGAATGGACTTATTCTAAGTAATCCAATCGATAGAAAAAACAATCGATTTCATGCAAAGTATTTGAAGTCCTTTATTGAGAATAACCTGTGCATAGGTAAGGTAAAGAGGATTGATTTTGTCCAGCGTCAAATGGAAAGTAGTAATCTACCTGTTACTAGTGCCTATATTCATTTTGAGTATTGGTTTGATTCTGATTTTGTAAAAGATCTTAGAAATGTATTAGCAAGTCAGGATAGATATAAAGTTACTGGTTTTGTAACAAAGGAGAGAAACTGGAGATTCTCTTTGTACAAAAATGGAGCGTATAGTCCTGGATGCTTGTTTTTCAAGATTAATCATAAGCCAATCGAGGAAGTTGATTACGAAGTAAATATTCATCAGCTTAAGGCAACTACAACTATTTTGGAGAATAAGCTGAAGGAAAAGGATCTTCTGATTAAGATGCTTCTTGATTTCAAAACTAGTGTTAACACACAACTTCAAGATAATGTTGATAATCCAAATACTCAGAAATGGTCAACTCTTATTTCGAGCTTAGACAGTATGAATCGTGAAATTGACGAAAAGGTAGCTATGTCCGATTAAATAAAATTAAATAAAAAATAAATAATAAATAAATAAAAATATGTATTATTGTAAAAATGTATTTTTTTTATGGAAAATTATGAATAGTCATTCTTAATGTGTTCATTATTTTTGTATTATTTTTTTTAACAAGTTGTTTTGCTTGATCTATATATGATATTAAACTAGGATTATTATGTTTTTTAATAATAAAATCACAAAAAGAAACAATATTTTGCTCAGTTTGTTTAAACTGTATAATATGTTTATTGTTATTGTTACACCAATCAAGAAAATCGTTGATATGGTACATTAAAATAAGCTTTAATAAGTAATATGAGAATACTTGAGTGTGTTCTGTATATTTTACAGTAGAATTCTCTTTTTTTAATAAATCGCTATAATCTAAGTTGTAATATTTTAATATTTTACCTGCTTGAAAAATGGAAAATTGTTGTTCTAGTCTCATTTCTTGTTTCCATAATCTAATAATTTCATCTTGTGCATTAGATTTTTCACTACATAAAAACAATACCATAATCATTTCAGCATATATTTCTGTGTAGCTTTCATAAGCTCTAATGTCATCTTTAATAGAGAATGTATTTTGCAAAATAGTATTAGATATTTTGTCAATACCGGAAAAGTCTAATCCTAAATTATGGAACGTTTCATGTATAAATACTTTAAACCATTCTTCTTTTCTAAATAAATGTAGATCTGTATTAATCATACAAGATGTAGTAAATGCTGTATTGCAATTATTTTGAGATAAAATTGATGCATAATCTGGGAGTTGTTTTTCTAATGAAATTGCAAATAAATAGATATTCATAGTGTCAGAACATTTTTTATTACATACTTTGGTAGCAATATACAACCAATAATAAATAAATTGAATATATGTATTCATAATATTTTTTTCAGAAAAATCTTTTTCTGTAATAATATTACAATTGAAACTATGACCGTTTAATAATAGGTTAAATTGAAAGTTCATCTTGGTATTTATATTCAGAATATGTGTTTGAATAGCAGATGGATAATAAGAAAAATTTGGTATAGTTTGTATAATTTCGTTTTGCATAATCTGTTTGTTTACTTGTATAGATGATTTATTATTATTGAAATGTTTTTTACTTTCTTTTATTAAAACAATCAGTTTTTTTAATAAATCTGTATTTGATTTATTAATTCGTATATTAGGTAAATCAATATTTGACAATATTTGATAACTCATAAAAAATTGATTACGTTATTATAAATTATACGAGTAAAAAAAATGGGGGTGAAAAACTTAAACAAATTTTTATTAAAAAAATGTTCAAAAACAGCCATTAAAAAAAGTAATATCAAGAATTTTGAAAATAGTATATTTGTTATCGATGCAAGTATATATATTTATAAATACTTGGGGGAAAATGCGTTACTTGAAAACATGTATATGTTTTTATCGCTTATGAAACAATATAATATTGATCCAGTATTTATATTTGATGGTAAACCTCCACCTGAGAAGAGAGATCTATTAAAGCAGAGAAGTCTTGAAAAAAAGGAGGCTGAAAGTAAATATGATTTAATTCAACAACAAATTATAGATGCTTCATTTCAAAATATATTTTTGCCTGATAAAAATAAATTGTTGGCAGAAATGGATTTGTTGAAAAGTCAATTTATTCGTGTTAAAGATGTGCATACAACAAAGGTAAAAGTTTTATTGGATGCATTTGGTGTATCATATTTAGATTCACCATGTGAAGCTGATCATTTATGTGCTTACTTCACAACAAAATATAACAACGAACGAACTATATATTGCGTTAGTGATGATATGGATATGTTTATTTATGGTTCAAAGCATATTATAAGAAATATTAATATTAACAATAAAACACTTTGGATATATGATAGAGAAAAAATACTAGAAGAACTAGACTTTACAAATGACGAATTCCAGGAAATATTGATATTATCTGGAACAGATTATAATATTGATAGTAACACATCGCTAAGTGAAACATTAAAATGGCATATAAGTTATAAAAAAAATAAAGAAACGGGAAAAGCTACAGCGCCATTTTACGATTGGCTATTGCAAAATACAAAATATATTACAGATTCAGAAAAATTAAATAATGTATACCAATATTTTAAAAATGATTATTTGAAGATATTTGATGATTATAAAGGTGAAATGATTCAAGAAAAGGTTTATAATGAAGAAAAAGTAAAGGAACTTATGAAGGAAGAAGGGTTTATATTTCTATAGTAATGAAGATAATAATGATCCCTTGTAATCTTCAACGCCTGTATGCGTAAGATTGATACTAATATCGATCCATAATTTACCACCCATTTTACTCCATCTATGACAAAATAACCAATCTTCTGAAAAATAGTGGTTGTCTTCCACACCACAGTCAAAAAGAGCATAACAATATTTATTTTCTTCTTCTGTTAAGAAATGTACATCATCTGTATATTTTGTAGAAGGATAAGCTTCTTGCATTTTTTCTATAACAGACCGTTTCATTAACATGAATCCTGTAGGTATATGCTTTACTTCTGTTAAATTTTTTTCAATTTTAATTTCATTTGATTTATAATTAATATTATAATTTAATAAATTGTACTGAACCATATTTTCGTCATTAATAAAATGACTTAATTGTGAATTTTCTTTTTTCTGAATCCACGACTTAACATTTTCTCCATTATTTTCGGTTAATCTGTTCCAGTGATAATTCTTAAGAGGGTAAATACCACCAACAATATTCTTGTCATGTAATAATAATTTAATAATATCAAAAGGTTCCCATGTAATATCATTATCAATAAATAAAATATGAGTCATATTAGGATCATTCATAGCCTTAGCAATAAGATTATTTCTTGCTCGAGTAATAAGACTGTCACTTTTGCAAAATTCTATGTTTACAATAATATTATGTTGTTTAAATAGTTCGATTGTCATCATTAAACTATATACATAGTTTACGTAACAAATACTTCCGTAACATGGTGTTAAAATATATACAACAGGTTTTGTTTCTTTGACAAATTGTTCAATTTTTTCACCAATATTGGTTGTTTCGTTGACCACAGCGTTATTCATAAAATCACTTGACGATTCCATATAAAAATAAACATAGTTTATTTTTATATAGTTGTATTTTTTATTTATTTACCAATTTTTATTTGTTTAATTGTTTTGTATTTTTTATTGTTTAAGCAGAAGGGGTACTCTTAGCAAAGTGGTGCTTCAAGTATCTTTGAAGGTTGAAGTAGGTAAGCTCATCCTCCTTGCCAATCTTAAGTAGCTTGGTAAGCTTGGCATCGGGGTGGATAATACGGCCATTCTTCTTATCCTTAAGGTCGTTAGCTTGAATATAAGCGTTGATCTCCTTGCTTACATCGGTACGAGCCATCTCGGTACCAATATCCTTCTTAAGGAAGTTAGCAAGCTCATCGCTGATACGAGCAGGCTTTACGAAACCAGAAGGTCTGCGGTTAGCGTTGTTACGCTTCTTCTTGCTGCTAGCCTTTTGAGCTTGCTTCAACTCACGATTGACAACCTTCTCCAAGGTCTTGTAATCGTTCTTGACGGTAGCAAAAAGACTTCCAATTTGTTGGAGCTTAGCGCTAAACTCGGACATCTTGGTAACAATAGGAGAAATATCAGTAGCATCGGCAACCTTGATTTCATTAACGGGCTCAGGAGCAGGAGGAGCAGCTGTCTCAACGACAGGAGTCTCCTTGGAAGATTTCTTTACACGAGGCTTGGAAGCAGATGCAGCAGCGGACTTTTCAGAGGACTTTGTTGTTCTAACCATGACTGATTATATAGTATATCAAGTACTATCTTTTTATATACTTTTTAAGAAATATATTTATATTACAGCATGAATAGTGTAATATAATTAAGTTAATGCTACTGATTCGTATAACCAAGGTAGAGCATTTCTAGCATCATTATTTACTAATGTCAACGCCGACAAAGCATGTAGCGTGCCAATTTTACGATATTCTTCACTAGTACCAGCATAAACTAAATTTTCAAATATAGTTAAACATCCTGTTTTTAACATTAGATAATTTAATTCTACGCCTGAACGAAAAACATTCTCAAAGGGATTGTAATATGGACATATATTTATTTTGATTGTATGTGACATACCACTTCTGAAATTCCAAATATCGTTTAAATGTCTAAAAAAGCGAACATATTGATTATAATTTAAATTATTAAACCAATAAGACTGAGTATAATTCCCCAATAAATCTATTTCAATAAATAGATTTTCGATGCGTTCGTTTAAACTTCTCGATCTTATTTCCACAATTCTTGCCCATCGATCTCTATTTTCTGTAGTTTGAAATGCATTTGGGTTAAAATGAGGGCGATAATTAAATGGACTCGAATTTCTTCTTGATCCTATACTATGGACTGGTGTACGATGTATTCTCTTATATTTTGTATATTGTTCATTTTGTTGTTTAAATTCATCGTATAATACACATGTTATTTTGAACACTTTTATTATTTTATCTAATAATTTTTTATCCATATTATCTCTTGTATATGGATTTTTTAATTTTCCTGTGGTATAAAAATTATGAATAAGAGAAGTAATATCAAACCCATATGTAAAATTTTTATTATCTGTATAACTAAAAAAATTTTGTGTATGAATTTCTTCTAATGGTTCCAAAGTAATAAAATCTGTATTATTATTACATATATTTCTATTTTTTAAGGCAGGACCCTTGCTATTGAGCCAATCAATAACTAGTTTTTTACGAAAATTTCTTTGTATTATAATAGAAAATTTAATACGTTTGAACATAGTATCAATTCGTTCTATTAATACTGGTTTTGTTGCTGTTACGCGAAGTTTATATTCTTTGCAAACAACTTTTAATTCTGGAATTGTATATTTTTTATAATTTATTTTATTTAATAAAAAATTTTCAAATGATAATGCGGGTTTTTCTTTTGTTGATATAATTTTATTTTCAACTTTCTTCATATATACTTAAATGTTATATTTTTTTAAGTAGATGTTTTCATGAAAACATTTTTTTTGATATATTCTATGTTATATAAGGATTATTACTTAAAAAATTGATATAGAAAATTAGCTCTATAATGCATTATATATTAGTAATATGTCTAGTTCTGCTCAAGCTCCTTTGTATGTTAGTGTTTCTGATTGGGATGTAGATTCCATGAAGTACATGCAACCTAAGATTAATGATCGTGGTGGCAAGTCTGTTAATTTGATTAGTACGCAGCTTAATCGTTCGCTTCATATTTCTACTCCTCTTATGATGACATGGGGTATTTCCGATTATACAAATGAACATGGTGAATCTGATGGTAAGTTTAGTATGCAACTCAATTTTCCTAATGATGATTATAGAAAGCCAGCTACCGATGAATTCCTAGAGAAGTTTAAGGCTTTTGAGGAAAAGATTTTGGATGATGCTGTTAAGCATAGTGAGGCATGGTTTGGAGAGGATATGTCTCGTGAAGTTGCCAAGCATACCTTCTTTCCTACTTTGAAGTATCCTAAGGAGAAGGGTACTAAGAAGATTGACTACAGTCGTGCACCTTCTATTAAGCTTCGTGTTCCATGCTATAATGGTAAGTGGAATGTTGAGATTTATGATACAAAAAATAATATGCTATTTCCTTGTGATAATGAGAATTTGACACCTGTTGATTTTGTACCTAAGCAGTCAAATGTGGCCTGTATCATCCAATGTGGTGGTCTTTGGTTTGGCGGAAAGGGCTGGGGAGTAACCTGGCGCCTTACCCAGACTATGGTCAAACCACATCAGGTTGCTAGTGTTTTTGGCAAGTGCCATATTAGCTTGCCCCAAGAGGATATGGAGGCTATCGAAAATCAGAATTTGGGAGCTGTTTCTCATGACGTTGAGGAGACTGTTGTTGAGAAGACCGTTTCTACTGAAGTAGAGGAAAGTGAAGACGAAGAGGAAGAGGAGGAGGAAGAAGAGGAGGAAGAGGAAGCGCCTCCTCCACCAAAGAAGGTTGTCAAGAAGAAGCCAGTTGTACAGGAGACTGTATCTGAAGAGGCTCCCGCTCCTAAGAAGAGAGCTGTACGCAAGAAGAAAGAGTAATAAAAATAGTAAAAAAGATGTAAAAGAAATAAAAAAGATTGTAATGTAATTTAATAACAAAATTTATATAAAACCATTTTTTTATATAAATAAATGATTCCCAAACAAATTATTCAAACATCTCGTAAAAAACCAGAACAATATGTTGTAGATATGATAAAAGAAAGAAGTATAGGTTGGACATATAGTCATTTTAATGATGAAGAAGTTATTCGTTTTTTTAAAGAAAATCCGCTTGTCGAATTTCCTAATGTAATCCAAAAGTTTTATTCTTTTAGTTATGGAGAACATAGGGCTGATTTATTTCGCTATTATTATTTATATGTGAAGGGTGGCGTATATTTTGATACAGATGCGATGATTGAAGTTAATATGGATTCGATTGTTAAAGATTATGAATATTTTTCTGTTAATTCTAATTATTTCCCAAAGAGTATATTTCAAGGATTTATTGGATGTATTCCAGAACATCCGATTATATATGAGGGTTTAAAAAACATATATTTAACAGATAATTTTATGTTGATTGAAAAGCCTCAAAACTTTCATGATATATGCAGAAATATGTATGTGTTTGTTTCTGAATACCCTGATAAAACGAAGATCAAATTATATGAGGAAATATTTGGTAATAATACAACTGCAAATATTGTTGATTTACATGATAATAGATTAATTTTAAAACATTATCATATTAATAAAATAATTCCAAAAAGCGAATTTACTTCTTAGATTTCTTCGATTTGTTTTTCTTAGACTTATTTTTCTTGGATTTTCTTTTTCCTCCTTTCTTGGATTTTCTTTGTTTCTTTGATTTTCTCTTTCCTCCGTTTACTGGTACTGGTTCTTCTGGTTTTTTTCCAAACATGGAACCCACGGAACCCATAGAACCCATTAAATTCTTTGCTTTGGTACTAACATCGCTAATTGTTTGTTTTGCTGTATCCATTCCTTTGCTCTGAACATCGCTAAGTGTTTGTTTTGCTGCATCAAATCCTTCACTTAGTTTTGCTTTTGTTCTATTTGCTATATTTTGGATGTTAGGCATTTCTCCAATTTTTGATTTAAGTTCTTCAATAGTCTTATCCTTTGCATCTTTAAATGCGAAATATAAAGGATTATCTTCTCTATCTTGCTTTTCCATAGATTCTTGAAATTTTCTGGCATTTTCTGCCAATTCTTGTTTTTCTTCTTCTTTAAGAGCTTCTTGTTGTTTGTCATGTTGAAGCACTGTAAAAACAAGGAATTCTTCTAATTTATCGTTATCTTCAGGATTATCAATATTTTCACCCTTATACAATTTCGTCAAATTTTCAATAAAAAACTCAATAATAGGATCCTCTCCATCTTTTTTATTTTGAAATTCTTCTTTTTGGAAAAATTCATCCTCTTTGAATTCGTTACTAATAACACCTAGTGCTAAAGGTTGTTTAAGAAACGCAATATAACTAGGTTTACGGATTGTCTCAACAATATGCTGTAAAGTGATATCGGCCATAATATCTATATATAATAATAACAATAAAAAATACTAAATATATTTTGAAAAAATCTAACAATATAATATAATGAAGGTTGCTAAAAGTTTAGTCAAAAAAGGTGGCAAAAAATCTTTAAAGAAAACTCTTAAAATGAGAAAATCCAAAAAAGGTGGAAAGAAATCTTTGAAAAATAGAAAAACGCGTAAAACTATCAAAGGTGGCGCTCCGCAAGATATGATAAACCTATATAAAAAAAATATAGATGAATATAAGAAAGTATATGAAATTTGGCATTCAAATCCACCTGAAGAAGAGAAACAGAAGATAGATTATTATTTATTGCAAGGTTTATATCCTAAGCTCGTGAAAGGTAAAGAATGTTCTTCTTTTTCAGGTGATGGTCACGTTTATGTTGGTATTGAGGTTGAAGAAGGTGCACCTAAAGTGAATGTAGATGACTGTGATTTTCAGTTACATCCAAAATCCTATAAAATAGTTGAAGATCCTGGAACGATTTCGATGAAAAAAAGATACTTATTTAAAGCAGAAAACCCATATATAGGGTCTTATGAAGACTTTGAATTTGACGCTTCAAAATTTGACTCTTCAAACTATTATGGTGGTAAAAAATCTTTAAACACAAAGAAAGCGCGTAAAAGTCGTAAGATGAAAGGAGGTGAGTTGACTATGGAGGAGCCACCAAAAAATGGTGAATGTATTAAAAAAGGAATTACGGGTCTTCGTACATATACCGTGGTGCGTGTGAACCCTAGTGATGGTAACTATCAACCTACGGTAGATGTTATAGATTCAAGTGGAATGCCACATACGTTTAATTTAGGTGAAATGGTTAGATGTGTCGCAAGATAGGCAAGAAGGATATGAAAGTGGAATAATAAAATACACATTAATATTTTATTTATGGGAATATAGCTCAAAGGCAGAGCATTTGTATAGCACACAGAAGATCTTGGTTCGAATCCTTGTATTTCCAATTTTTTTTTTATAAGAAAATTAATTTAAATGTTTCTTATAAAATAAATATAAGAATGTTAGATGAGTTATTCAAAACTGAATGTATAAAGTATGGTAAGTTTACTTTAAAAAGTGGAGAAATATCGAAATATTATTTTGATATGAAAGGATTAATATCTTATCCAAAATTGATGAAAAATATAGGAGACACCATGTATAAGCTTATGAATGAGTTACATACAGAATGTGATTTGTTATGTGGTGTTCCTATGGGTGGTCTTCCTATATGCAGTTATATATCAGCAACTTATAACATTCCTATGATTATGGTTAGAAATGAAGTAAAAGATTATGGAACAAACAAGCAAATTGAAGGAAATTACAATACAAAAAGTAAATGTGTAATAATAGAAGATGTTATTACAACTGGTGGTTCGGTAAATAAAGTAATTGAATTATTAAAAGATAAAGTAGATATAATTGGAGTAATTGTAATATTAGATAGACAAGAAGGGTATACGTGTAATGTTCCTGTCAAAAGTGTATTTTGTAAAACACAGTTAATAAAATATAAATTAGATCAACTTATTATGAAAAAAAATAGCCGATTATGTTTTTCTGCAGATTTAGATGATAAAAATAAATTAATACAAATTTTGCAAGACATAGGAGATAAAATAGTTATTTGTAAAATTCATTATGATTTTTATGAAGATGAAAACCAAGAATTGAAAACAAAATTGATTGAATTATCGATTGAAAAGGACTTTTTATTGATGGAAGATAGAAAATTTGTAGATATTTCTTATACAGTAGAAAAACAGTATCGTAAATATTCAAAATGGATTGATTTGATTACTGTTATGGGTAATGTAAATAGTGAAGTAGTTAGTAAGTTGTCAGGAGTAATATTAATAGGAAATATGTCAAATAATAGTTATGATTATATAGAAACAGTAAAAGAAATAGTAACTAAATACCCTAATCATGTTGCAGGGTTAGTTACTCAGTATCGAATTGATTTAAATGGATTAATAAATATGACACC
>MDSZ01211410.1_pt1 | contig 28383 bp, 19 predicted proteins | sample 811201 | NCBI WGS metagenome assembly MDSZ01 (sample SAMN05326647, study PRJNA326480) | marine metagenome | isolation source: seawater | place: Indian Ocean: North | collected 2010 | reverse complement strand
ATCTTACCTCAGGATCACTTAGCCAAGCACTTGTAATTAACTTTGTAGTAATTAAGGGCTCTGACTCTTAAGAGATTTTATGAAGAAAATTGTAAAAGTTCTTTTTATACTTATGCTAAATTTTGTTTTTGGACAAAATTATAAAGTGGTATTCTCGCACATTCCAATTGGTCAAGGTATCACAACAAGCGATTCAACTCAAATAGTCAATAGTATTGGTGGTGTTGTTTCAAGAGATATTAGCTCAGATTCTTTCAAAATAGGAGCAGGTTTTTTAAACACTGCTAATAGTGTTTTATCAATACCGCCTGTAATTACTGATTTCAATTTTCCCACTAACATTGATAAAGATGGAAACCACATTATAGTTTCAGCGACCATCTACGATGCTAACGGAATAAACACTTCAAATCTCCATCTTCAAATAGGAGGTGAGGGAACAGAAGTAATTCTTCCCATGTTAAACATTTCAAATAGCGAATATGAAGCCACTATTGACGACTCATTGATAAGCCTTAAGAATTTTAGAGCTCAAATAATTAGTGTTGATAATATGGGGCAGGAATCATCAACAGAATATAAAACACCTGATATAAAGTTCTATAATAGCGAATTATCTATGACCAACGAACATAGTCATTATCCTGAGGGTGTAGATAAGGATATATGGAGATTAGTATCTTGGCCATCTAAACCAGAAAATAATATTTTAGCATTATCAAGTTTAGAAGAAGGTCATGTTTTTTATTCTTGGGATGTAAAAAAAGAAAATTATTTTAATCCGGATGTGATTGAGGAAGGTAGAGCTTACTGGTTTAGACATTCATACAAGGAGCCAGTAATTTTTCAAGAAGATACAAGTGTTTCAATTCCACTAGAAAATCACATCATAGATTTAGAAAAAGGATGGAACCTAATCGGTAACCCATTCTCGTTTCCTGTTCAATTTCAAAAAGATAGTATTGTTAATTACCCTATAACCTATGGTCTGCCAAATATGCCATCTGGATGGAGTGGACCTCAATATGAATTAATTCCGTGGAATGGATATGCAATTTTCTCACCTGAAAAATCTTCTATTACGGTTTTGCCATTTTCAGTAATAGACTCAGTTCAAATGATTCAAAATGTTATGAATGAATGGTATCTAAATATGAAAATTCAAAGTGAATCATTTATTAATTTTTCTGCAGAGATTGGGCGTCGTAAAAATGCAAATGATTCGTATGATATATATGATACTCCAATTTATCCATTAATTGATGATCATATGTCATTGGTTGCTGATTTAAACGGAACAGATTCATTTAAATACATAAGAGACATAAGAAGCATAGATGAATTAAATGGAGTCTGGAATTTGAGATTAGATGGAAAAAACAGTAACGAGGTTATTTCTTTATCTCTAGAAAAGAAAGGTCAAACCCCAGGTAACATAGTCTTTGGACTTGTAGATATAGCTCAAAGAAAAGCATACTTTGAAATATTAGAAAAAACCATCAGTATTATTAAAAATACAGATTCATCATATGATTTGAAATTAATTGCTGGCGACCAAATTTATGTCGATCTTATGTCAAAAGAAATTTTATCCAACATTCCTGAAGATTTTGTTTTAGAACAAAATTACCCTAATCCATTTAACCCAATAACAAATATGAATTATGCTTTACCTCAACGTTCACAAATTATTATTTCTGTTTATAATGTTTTGGGGCAAGAAGTGAAAAATTTAATTAATGAAGTTAAAGATTACGGATATCATTCCATTAGTTGGAATGGAACAGATGAGAATGGTAAAGAAATGGCCTCTGGAGTATATTTTGTTCGAATGATATCAAAAGGATTTATTCAAAGTAATAAAATGTTATTACTTAAGTAGTATTAATAATTAATTATCATTGATATTTGAATTACCATATGAATCGGTTTTTATCATCAATAGATCTGAGAAATTCTTATTTCCATTTCCAAAATTATTAGAACTACCAATCAATAAAAAACCGCCATCTAATGTGGTAGTAACAGAAAACCCTTTATCATTTTCTTGTTCTCCAAAAATTGAATCCCAGATAATATCTCCACTATCATTTAACTTAATTAAATATGCATCATATCCATTTTCACCATAGTCAAAAAGACTACAGGCCATGATATATTCATCTTGACTAACTTTTTGTAAGGATCTTCCTGAAATACCATCGCTTCCTCCAATGGTTTTAGTCCAAATTTCTTCTCCACTCATTCCTAGTCTAAGAAGCCCCACTGAACTTCCACCTTCACCGTATGAGTCAACAAGATATTGAATCATATATCCATTATCATAGGTGCCTAAAATGGATTGTCCCATATCATCACTTCCTTCTCCATAGTATTTATTCCATTCTTCATTGCCATCTTTATCAGTTTTTATTAACCATATGTCTAATCCACCAGACCCTTGCGAGGCAGTACTACCTAAAATAATAAAGCCACCATTTTCATCTATTAATATATCAGACCCAAAGTCAGGTTCATTCCCTCCAAAACTCTTCGTCCATAATGAATCACCTTGAGAATTTGTTCTAATTAACCAAAGGTCACTATTTCCATCATTTGCAACACCTCTGCTTCCAACAAGTATGAATCCACCATCTTCAGTTTCCAGAACTTGTCCTGCTGAATCATGAAATTCACTACCCAAATAGGTATTCCACTCTATTAGGCCTGAGTTATCTGTTTTAATCAGCCATATATCACCATACCCTTGACCATAGGATTCTGTTGTACCTGAAATGACATATCCTCCATCAGAGGTTTTTTGAATGTGAGTGGCTATATCCAATTGACCGCCACCAAAAGATGTTTCCCATTTCATGACTCCATATCGATCATATTTCATTAGTAGTATATCATCACCAATCCCCCCAAGAATTACAAAGCTACTATCCTGATTTTGTTGGGCAGAATACCCTACCTCATTTTCATCATCTGAACCAAATGAGATATGGTATGTTAAAAAGTTATTTATTTTTACGATAATGGATTCGCTATCAAATTCTTCACCAGTATCCAAATAGGACCTAACATATATTTCATATGAACCATTGATATGATTAATTGTGTTCCAGTTAAGTATAAAAGGAGGATTGTAATCTACAATTTCAGTTGAATCTCCATTTATCCATAGGATTACTTTTTCGATACTAGAATTATCATTTGTCTGACATTCAATTAAGACTGATCCTTCTAAAACTTCATTATTTTCTAGATTTACTATCTCAATAGTTGAATTATCTATTTCTGTTTCTGGGTTTTCTTTTTCTTCACAAGCGAAAAAAACAAAAAAAAATGTCAAGATTATTATAGATGGCTTCATCATAATCACAATTTACAAAAAATTGTTTTCAATGCTAAACTAACAAATCGACCTTGAGCTAATTATTATTCAGATTCATAATCTTTGATTGTTGGACAAGTACAGATAAGATTACGGTCTCCATAAGCATTATCTATTCTACTAACACTAGGCCAATACTTATGGATTTTCTGATACTCCAATGGAAAACAACCTTCGGATCTTGAATATGGATGTTCCCAATCATCTGATAAAATTGATTGTATGGTATGAGGGGCATTTTTTAGCGGATTATCAATTGGGTCATATTCCCCAGATAAAACCTTATTGATTTCACTCTTTATTGCTATCATTGCTTCACAGAATCGGTCAATTTCAGATTTCGATTCACTTTCAGTTGGCTCAATCATCATTGTTCCAGGTACCGGCCAAGACATTGTAGGAGCATGGAAACCATAGTCCATAAGTCTTTTTGCTATGTCTTCTTCAGAAATACCTGCCTTTTCTTTTATTGGTCTGATGTCAATGATAAACTCATGAGCGTGAAAACCGTTTTGTCCCTTAAATAGAATTGGGTAGTGATTTTCAAGTTTTAATGCAAGATAATTTGCATTTAAAATTGCTACTTGTGTAGCTCTTTTCAATCCTTTATCTCCCATCATTACCATATATGACCACGAGATCGGAAGAATGCTACTACTTCCATTTGGGGCAGCTGAAACCGCAGTTATTGAAGATTGATTGGTTTTATTTTGTTTCTGGAAATGCCCTGGGAGAAAATCTGACAAATGTGTCTTGCAAACAATCGGTCCCATTCCTGGACCACCACCACCATGGGGTATACAAAATGTTTTGTGTAAATTAATGTGCATTACATCAACTCCAAAATCTCCAGGCTTACAAAGACCTACTAAGGCATTTAGGTTCGCCCCATCCATATATACTTGGCCACCTTTTTTGTGGACAATATCACAAAGTTTTATGATCGTAGGTTCAAATACACCATGTGTAGAAGGATAAGTAACCATAAAGGCAGCGAGACTATCTTTATGTTTTTCTGCTTTTTCCTCTAGGTCTTCAATATCAATATTCCCGTTATTATCACAATGAACAACCACAACTCTCATCCCTGCCATTACAGCAGATGCTGGATTTGTACCATGAGCGGAACTTGGAATTAGACAAATGTTTCTATTTTCATCGCCGTTAGATTTATGAAATGCTCTGATGATCATCAATCCAGCATATTCACCTTGTGCGCCGGAATTAGGTTGCATTGAAATAGAACTGAAACCTGTAATGCGGATAAGCCAATCACTTAACTCTTTTATTAATAATTCATATCCACTTACCTGATTTTTAGGAACAAACGGATGGATTTTTGAAAACTCAGGCCATGTTACTGGTATCATTTCTGTTGTCCCATTTAACTTCATCGTACACGATCCAAGTGGAATCATACTTGTATTCAAACTAAGATCTTTTGTTTCTAATCGATGCATGTATCGTAACAATTCAGTCTCAGATTGATAACTATTAAAAACCTCATTCTGTAAAAATTGTGTATTTCTTGATAATTCATTTGGTATTGATGAAGAATCACTTTTGCAAAGTTCAGCATCAAATACACTTAGAATGTCCTTTACGTGATCCTCAGTTGTAGTTTCATCTAATGAAATACCAACTGTACCATCTTTAAAATCACGGAAGTTAAGCAACATAGATTCCGCTTTATCCTTCCAATTAGTCGCTTTGAATCTTATTGTGTCAAAATACTCATCATGTAACAATTCATATCCACTTTTTAACAGAGATGTAGCTAGCTGGTTAGTTAAATAATGTATCCTTTTTGCTATCTTTATTAGACCATCGGGACCATGGTAAACTGCATACATTCCAGATATTACTGCGAGGAGTACTTGGGCAGTACATATGTTAGAGGTTGCTTTTTCTCTTCTTATGTGTTGCTCTCTTGTTTGAAGCGCCATACGTAATGCCAGATTTTTGTTTACATCTTGCGAAACTCCAATGATTCGTCCTGGTATTTTCCTTTTAAATTTATCAGATGTAGAAAAAAATGCTGCGTGAGGACCACCAAAACCCATTGGAACTCCTAATCTTTGAGAACTGCCAATTGCTACATCTGCTCCCATTTTACCTGGAGATTTAAGTAGTGTTAGTGCTAATAGATCTGTAGCTACGCATAAATATGCATTTTTACTATGAACTTCATTACATAGGTTAGTCAAATCATCAATATAGCCATTTGTATCTGGATATTGTAGGATAACGCCAAACACATTTTCATCGATACTCGAAACACTTATTTCTTTTACTTTTAGTTTAATGTTTAATGGTTCTGCTCTAGTTTTTAAGACATCTATAGTTTGGGGATGGCAAGTATCTGAAACAAGGAATGTTGATTTTGAATCATCTTTATTTTGATTAAAAAACATTAACATTGCTTCAGCAGCTGCAGTTGCTTCATCAAGTAATGAAGCATTGGCAATTGGAAGCTCAGTTAAATCAGATACAACAGTTTGATAGTTTAAAAGTGCTTCGAGTCTGCCTTGGCTTATTTCAGCTTGATAGGGGGTATATTGAGTGTACCATCCTGGATTTTCTAATATATTTCTTTGAATGACAGTTGGTGTATGTGTTCCATAATATCCCATACCAATAAATGATTGAGTCACGATATTCATTTTTGCAAATTCTTTTAACCTATGAAGTACCTGGGGTTCACTTAATTCAGATTGTACATCTGACTTTTCGTTGAATAATATTTCATTAGGAATTACAGAATTACACAATTCATTTAGAGATTTAAAACCCAATTCAGAGAGCATTTCTTGAATTTCTTTATCTCTGGGTCCTATGTGTCTTTTTATGAAACTTTCAGACATAATATTCAAAATGGTAATTAAATTGCTAAAATTGTGGTGAAGATTTTAAAAATTGAAAAAATCAATTATTTAAATCTCGCTTTATTTAATCATTAGTTTCAAATAAAATAAATAAATAAATTATAATAACAATATGAATAGATTAATTAAAATAAAGCCCAAGAGTAATTACTTGCTGGGGATAAAAATGAAATTTTGCAGATTCTGTGAATTTTCAAAATAAATAATAAATGCACCAAACTTTGGTGCATTTTTTTTGGGGAAAATATGACAATGGAACAATTAATTGCACTTCAAGTGATTGATACTAAGCTAAAAGACTTGGAAGATTTACTTGGTGATTTACCTTCTAAGATTGAAGGATTAAACCAAGAAGAATCATCTATTAAGAATAACATCAAGGATAGCAAGGAGAGGTTGAAATCTTTAGATGTTGAAATAAACAAAAGAGAACTTGACATTACTCAAGCCAGTGAAAAAATAGACACTTTGAAAGATCAGTTGTTTTTGGTCACAAACAATAAGCAATACGATGCTTTAATGATGGAGATTGATCATTTCAAAGAAAAAAAATCGTCATTTGAAAATGATACAATATCTTTTTTGGATGAGAAGGAAAAATTAGATACTTCACTAGAAGACATGGAATCAAAATTGCAAGACTTGTCGAAAGACTTGTCTCAAAGAAGAGAAAAGTTAGAATCTGCGATTTCACATAGCGCTGATGAGAGATTAATTCTTGAGCAACAAAGAAAAGAAAGTATTGAAAAAATAGATCTTAGTATTATCACTACTTATAACAAGGTAATGGATGCGAGAAATGGCCTTGCAGTCGTTCAAATTGAAGGTTCAGGTTGCGGTGGTTGCGGTGCACACATACCACCCCAGAAACTAACTGAATTACGGGCAAATTCTGGAATTCATCGTTGTGATATATGCGGTCGATTTTTATATGATCAGAAATTGTACGTAAATTAGAATTGAATATTTTTGGGTTAGTCGGATGGTTGCTCTAGGCTTGTTGGTTCAACCTTAGAGAGGAAAGTCCGGGCACCGCAGAGCAGGATGCTCCCTAACGGGGAGAAATCTACATTAGATTATGGAAAGTGCAGCAGAAAATAAACCGCCTTCGGGTAAGGGTGAAAAGTTGGTGTAAGAGACCATCATACTTTGAAGAAATTCAAAGTAATTGTAAACCCCATCCGGTGCAAGATCAAATAGGTTCTAAGATGTTGCTCGCATTGTATGAGGAACGGGTAGATTGCTAAAGATTTATGGTAACATAAATCTTAGATGAATGACCATCGCTTGATAAACAATGCTTTTTCAAGTACAAAACTCGGCTTATAGACTGACCCAATTATTCATTGTGCTTTTTAATATTTACCCATATATATTGACAAATACCTTAGGTTAAATTCTAGTTAAGATTTAAAATAAAAACATTTACATAAGTAAATTTCTTAATAAACCAATACAACAAAAAATATGGATAATTTATTTTTTAATGATGAACATAAAATGATTAAAAATATGGTTAGGCAATTTGCCGAAACCAAGATTATGCCGGTTGCAAGAGATCTTGATGAAAAAGAAAAATTTCCAAGTAAAATAGTACAAGAGATGGGAGAACTTGGATTAATGGGGATGATGATCCCTGTAAAATATGGTGGTTCTGGTTTAGATATGACTTCTTTTTCAACTGCAATAATTGAACTTGGTCGCGCAGATGCTTCGGTTGCAATTACAATGGCAGCACACAACTCATTGGGTACGCTGCCTTTATTGAAGTTTGGAAGTAAAGCTCAAAAAGAAAAATATTTACCACAGCTCGCTTCAGGAAAAACTTTAGGGGCATTCGGACTGACTGAGCCAGAAGCAGGCAGTGATGCAGGTTCAACAAAAACAAAAGCCGTAAAAAAGAACAATCACTACATAGTAAATGGAAGTAAGATTTTCATTACAAATGCTGGTAAAGCTGGACTATTATCCTTTACATCACAGGTGATTGAGGGTGGAAAAAACATTGGAATAGGTGCATTTATAATACCTACTAATACTCAAGGTTTAGAAATTGGTAAAAAAGAAAAAAAAATGGGTTGGAAGGCAAGTGATACAAGACAATTATATTTTAAGGATATGAAAATACCTGAGCAATCATTGCTCGGTGATCCCAAAACAGGATTTAAAGCTTTTTTAAATACTTTGGCCTCAGGCCGTATTTCAATAGGTGCTTTATCAATTGGCACTGCCTTGGGAGCCTATGAGAAAGCATTAAAATATGCTAATGAGAGAAGAGCATTTGGTAAACCAATAAATGAATTTCAAGCTATAAGTTTTAAATTGGCTGATATGGCAACAAAAATTGAAGCATCCAAACTATTGGTTTATCATGCTGCATGGTTAAAAGATCAAGGAAAAAAAATAAACAAAGAAGCTGCAATGGCAAAACTTTTTGCTAGCGAAGCTGCAATGGAAATTACAAAAGATGCAATCCAAATCCACGGAGGATATGGGTATGTCAAAGATTATGATGTTGAGCGATTTTTTAGAGATGCTAAAATTTTAGAGATAGGAGAAGGCACCAGTGAGATACAAAGGATAATAATCGCAAGGGAGTTATTAAAGGGAATCAATATTTGATGTCAGTTGAAAAATTAAAAAAAAATATAAATAAATTTTTACTTTTTGATGCATATTGGCCACAATACATAACAATTTCAATATTGATTGTTACCATATCTTTCTTGTTTCCTAAAGGCAAGGGGTTACAGTATAAATATCAATTAAATGATATTAGTTATGATCCAATTATAGCACCATTTACATTTCCGATCCTTAAGTCAAGTGAAAAATTGAAGAATGATTTAGATGAAAGAAAAAAATCTATTCCATATGCTTTCAATCGGGATTACAGTTCAGTTGATTCGCAATTAATTAAGTTAAGTGATTTTTTTGAAATAGTCGAAAAAATACGTCGTAATAAAGTTAGACTTGATGAATCAAGGAGGCTTGTTTACGAACGTAGATATCACAAACAATATGAAAAGGCTAATTCTGAATTTGTTTCTGATAGCACAAACTTATCTGTTTTAAATAAACAGTTTAATAATAAATACCCCTTTACTCTTGAAAGAAAAGATTGGCAATTATATTTATCAAATGATTCTGAATTAAGTAGCTTATCATCTATTGATAAAGATAAAGAACTAATCATGCAGATATGTCGAAATCGATGGGCAGAAGGAATTTATGATATTCCAATCAAAGACATAATTAGTAATAAGGTAAATGTAAGCCAAGGTCTTGTTCCAGATCTTGCAATCCCAAAAAGCTTTAATGATCTTGAAAATGCCTGGATAAAATCTAGAAAGGAACTCATTTCTTTATTACCAGAAAAGAGCACTTTTCTTGACCTCGGTTATGATTTGATTGTAGAGTTTATGAAACCAAATCTACTTTTTGATTTTGAAGATACAAAACGTAGACAAAAAGAAAGCCTAGATAAAGTACCGAGAAGTAAAGGCGTGGTTTTGAAAAATGAATTGATAGTAGATGCAAATATGAGAATAACGGAAGATATCCTTTTAAAATTAAACTCATTATCTGCAGCTGTGACTAATCAAGAGGCAGGTACAGGTTTTATAAAAACAATTCAAGGTTTTGCTGGTAGATTTATTCTTACTTCTATTATCATTTCTCTTTTTTTTGCTTTTCTGGTGGTCTATAGGAAAAATATTTTTTCGGATTGGAAAATGGTATTACTAATCAGTAGTATATTTTTTATCCAACTAACACTATCACATATAGTGATAATTCAGACCAAATGGCCAGAGTACATTATCCCAATTACAATGGGTGCAATGACATTAACTATTTTATTTGATGCACGCATAGGGTTTATGGCAACAACCTCACTAGCAATTTTTATGGGAATAATGATGGGACAAAATATTGATTTTATCATAATTTCTTTATTTACAGCTACAATTGCGATTTATAATATTAGAGAGCTTCGAAAAAGAAGCCAATTATTTACGACGATGTTTGCGTTAATTGCAGCAAGTACTTTGGCTGTGTTGGGGATAGGCCTATTTAAGGGGAATAGCTGGGCAATAATGTTTAGAGACATGCAGTTCCTTATATTAAATAGTATACTTGCTCCAATATTGACTTACGGTCTTATAGGCTTCTTTGAAATGATTTTTGATGTTACAACCGATCTTACTTTAATTGAGTTACTTGACTATGATCATCCATTGTTGAAAGAAGCCCAGCGTGAAACCAATGGAACGTTTAATCATAGCGTAGTCGTTGGTAATTTAGCAGAGGCTTGTGCAAAAGCAATTGGTGCACATTCATTGTTATGTAGAGTGGGCGCCTATTACCATGATATTGGGAAAATGAAAAAGTCAGAATATTTTATTGAAAATCAGTATGGTGGGAAGAATAAACATGATAAAATCACAAATACTATGAGTGCTAGAATAATAAGAGCACATGTTAATGATGGTTTAAGATTAGCTCAAGAATATGGATTACCAAAAATCGTATCAGATTTTATTCCAATGCATCACGGAACTACAAGAGTTGAATACTTTTATCGACTTGCATTGAAAGAAGCAGCAGAAAAAGGAGAGAAGGTAGATGAGTCTGCATTTAGATATCCAGGGCCTAAACCAAATACAAAGGAAACAGGCATATTAATGATATGTGAAGCAGTAGAGGCTGCTGTTAGATCAATTAAAGAACCAGACATTTTTAAAATTGAAGCAATGATTGATAAAATAATCAATCAAAGAATTGAGGATGGTCAATTAAATGAATGCCCTCTAACTTTAGACGAATTAAATAGAATTAAAGGCAAGGTAGATGGTACTAGTGGTATGCTGCCAGTATTAAGAGGCATATATCATATTAGGGTAGAATATCCTAATGAACCCAAAGCGTCTAGTTAGTCAATATGTCCATATCTTGCTTCTGCGATTCAAATCTTGATAAACCAGATTTTAAAAACATTCAAGAAACAGCAAGCTTGGTTTTTAGTTCTCAAAATATTTCGGATTATGATATTTCAGTAATTTTTGTTAAAGATGATTACTTATCAAAATTAAAAAAAAAGTATTTGAACCTAGACCACTTAACTGATGTACTTGCATTTCGATTAAATGGAATGAAAGAAAAGAACGTAGATGGGGAAATATATATCAGCCTTGATCGTGCAAAGGAAAATGCGAAAATATACAAAGAACCTTTCGAAAAAGAAGTATCGAGACTAATTATACATGGTTGTTTACATCTTATTGGCTTTGACGATCAAACTAACAGAGAAAAAGTTTTAATGACCAAAATGGAAAATGATTATTTAAAAGTTGCAAATTGGAAAGATATTTTTGGTATTTAAATGGATAAAGAAAAAGCAGCAAAACAGTTTATTAAATTAGTAGAAATAGTAGAAAAACTTAGAGGTCCAGATGGTTGTCCGTGGGATAAAGAACAGACAAGTGCATCATTGTTGCCATATTTTCTGGAAGAAACATACGAGGTAATTGAAAGCATTGATGAACAAAATTGGGAAACACTAAAAGAAGAATTAGGAGATGTTTTACTTCATATAGTTTTGCAAGGACAGATATCAATGGAAGAAAAAAGATTTGATTTGCTTGATTCAATAAAAAATGTAAATAAAAAATTAATTAAGAGGCATCCTCATGTGTTTGGGGATGAAAAAACCAAAGCTTCATTTGAAGCTAAGCAAAACTGGGAATCTATTAAGCATAAGGAAAAAAATAGAAAATCGAGGCTTGATGGTGTTCCTATTGCATTACCTGCTTTGACCAGGGCACATAGGTTGCAAGAGAAGGCCTCATATGTTGGGTTTGATTGGGATAATAAAATAGAGGTGTTGCTAAAACTGAATGAAGAAATCAGAGAATTACAAATAGCATTTGAATCCAATAATATTAATAATTTAGAGGAAGAGCTTGGTGATGTATTATTTTCTGTTGTTAATCTTGCTCGACATATGGACTTAGATTCTGAAGATTTACTTAGAAAAGCTAACAAGAAATTTATAGAACGGTTTATGGAAATTGAAAATATATTAGCCAAAAAAGGTATAGATATTGAAAACGCATCAATTAAAGAAATGAATGAAATATGGGAAGATTCAAAGAACAATAAGAAATAGGCACCCGTAATTGATGAAACGTATTAATTCTTTGCTAGATTTTCTTTCTAAGATTTTTCCCTAGAACTTAACTTTAATCATTTGTTCCATTAATAGTTGCGGTGATGATTCTCGTTTTTTTTGTGTTTCTATGTTCGCAAAGATATATTCCTTGCCATATTCCAAGGTTCAATTTTCCACTATTAATTGGTATTGATATTGATGATCCAAGGATTGATGATTTTAAATGTGCAGGCATATCATCTGGGCCTTCATAGGTATGTTGGAAATATGGTTGGTTTTCAGGTACTAAGTAATTAAAGTGGTTTTCAAAGTCTTGCCTAACACTTTTATCTGTATTCTCATTTATTGTTAATGATGCAGAGGTGTGTTTGATAAATAGGTGTAAAATACCGATATTAATTTTTTTTATCTCTGGAATCTCTGATAATACTTGTTCGGTAATCACATGGAAGCCACGTTTTTTGGAATCAACTTTTATATCTTTTTGAAACCACATATTAATGAGCTATTTAGGTTTTTCTTTCTTTTTTTCGTGCAGCTGGGAAAAGAATATTATTTAATATTAGACGATAACCTGGTGAATTTCTATGAAGGGATAGGTCAGTAGGAGGATCGCCAACAAAATGTTGATAATCTTCTGGGTCATGCCCACCGTAAAATGTAAATGTTCCTTTGCCAAAGTTTCCGTGAAGATATTTTACTTGATCTGTTGATGGGTCTTCACCCATAATAACAACGTGATTTTTAATTCTATTTCTATGAAATCCAGTAGTTTGTCCCATAAAACCTTTAACAATTGCAACGTGATTTTGAGTAAGCATACTTGGAACAGGATCATATTTTGCTGAAAAATCAAATAAAGAAAAATAATCTGCTTTTGCACCTCGAGTAATTGGATTATTGCTAGGTGGATTATCAATATCTGAAAATTCATATACCATTGGATCTGTCATTAATTGAAAATCTTTAAAAGCAAAGCATTGGGTATAATCTAATTTTGATTGAATGTTTGGATCGATTTTTGTACCGTCAAAAACAGAATGAACACCATCATTATACCCCATTGATAAGGCAATGTCATATGAATCAGTTGCTGAACACATCGCAAAAAGAAACCCTCCATTACTAACATAGTCTTTAATAATTCTAGAGATATCTTTTTTTTGTTCATGGACACTTACATATCCTAATTTTTTGGCAACTAATTCAAATTGTAATTTTTGATCTTTATACCATTTTGCATTATGATGGCTACGATAAAACTTACCATATTGACCTGTGAAATCTTCATGGTGTAAATGAAGCCAGTCATATTTAGTTAGTTTTCCAGAATGAACTTCTTCATCCCATAGCGTTTCATAATCAACTTCTGCATAAGTAAGTGCAAGTGTTACTGCATCATCCCAAGGTTGTTTGTTAGGGGGTGTATAAATTGCAATTTTTGGTTTTTTTTCTAGTAAAACAACATCCATATTTTCTTGATCGATTAATGAGTAAATTGCTAAAAGCGCATTTGCATCTAATAATTCAAAAGTTACACCACGGATTCTACATTCAGTCTGTATTGTTGGATTATTGGCTATTAAAAACGAACCACCTCTATAATTTAATAACCATTCAACATTATTATTTTTCTTTAAACTAAAATAAGCAATTCCATATGCTTTCAGATGGTTGTTTTGAGATTGATCCATTGGAATAATTATTTTTTGTGCAAATAAAAAAGAAAATAAATAAATCAAAAACAACTTTTTCATTAAATCTCCATTTTTTGTACTTCGCGAATGTGATACCTTATTGGCTCTGAAAATATTGATTTTGGAAATTGATCCAATATCTGCATATAATTATTTAATGCCTCATCTATATCCAAAAATTTATACTCAAATATTTGACCTTGAAGTATTATGCCTTTATCAGCAAGGTCTGAATCGCGAAGAGATTTTATGGATTCTAACGCAAGGTCGTAATCGTTTAATTTATAATAAATCAAACTTAATCTGAGATTTATAAGCGGAACAATTTTTGTATTCTTGAATTCACTGTTTATATATGTTAATTCTTGTATGGCATCACCTAACTTTTTCTGTCTTAAATATTTTTCAGATTTAAGAAAATGCATAAATGCTTTCCTGTCGTTGGGGTCATTTGTATAGTATTTGTTTATGAGATTTTTTAGTCCCATTAAATCATTGAACAATGCGCTACCTGGATTAATTTCATACAAATTAGTATCGATACTTTTTAATGTTGAATCTGGATCATCAACTAGAAAATGTACTAGTGTCTTTTTCATATTGATTTGAGGTAATGGATTTTGATTTGATTTAGTATCAAGAAAACTTAATGCCTCCTCTAAACGTCCTTGAGCGATTAAAACATCTGCTATTCTAAGTATTATTTTTAATTTTAACTTTTTTTCTGGATTATTTTCTAATGCTTCAATAAATAATAACTTAGCTTTATCAAAATCTTGTAGAATCCTATACTGGATTTCGCCAATTTTGAAATAAGCCTCAGATAATAATGAAGATTTTTTTAGCGTTATAAGTAAAGAATCATATAATTCAAGGCTGGATGTAAGATGGCTTTTTGATATTGAAGAGTAGACTTGGAATGGGTCTTCAAAAAAAATACTATTATCATAGAAGTATGGTATTAAATGTCTTCTTTGGTCTGGGACTATTTGGTCTTCAAAGGTCTTTGCTAAACCTAGAAGTGCCTGCCCTGCTAGATTAGAATGTAATTTCTGTTTCAAAATATAATTATATCCTTTGATTGCATATTTATACTGACCTTCTTTTCTAAGTTCATTTGAAAAATCTATCCATTCGTTGAATGTTCTATTCTCTAAAGATGACCACCTTTTTTTAGTATTAAATGCTTGCTCATAATTTTGTTTTTTAAAATAAAACTCACTTAGAACATTCAGGACTTTACGGGGTTCCAGTTCTGAAGCAGCTTTTAGTTTATTTTCAATAATTGCTAATGCGTCTATCTCATCACTCATTAACATTATTCTTCTTTCGATTATTCCAATTTGCTTTGGTTCATGAATCAGGTACAATAAAAATTGGTCCATTGCTTTATCGTATGCCTTACGGGCTTGGAAATAAACTCCTGTTTCATAAGCAAGAAACGACGGCCCAAATTTCCCCCTTCCTATTTGAGTAATTCTCTCAATATCACTATCCAATCCATATTTACCAAATAATGAAACCATTAATCTATAAAATAATCGATTGTTTTTATATTGTACTAAGCCTGAAGACCAAGTTGATTCAGCATTTTCTTCTTCTTTATTCAAATAATACAATTCACCTAATTCTGTGAGGAGTTTAACGTTGTTTCTATCAACTTGCATTCGGTTCTTTAAAAATTGTATCCCTTCCTCATATCTTTGATGATTTAGATAAAGTCTTTTTATTCTCTGAATGGATGTATTGTGGTTTGGTGATTTTTCTAATATGCTATTGTAAACTGATATGGCAGCATCTACTTCTCCACGTTTTTCAAGAACTTTTGCAGTTTTTAATGATGCGTTAATTGCTTTGTTATTCCCAATTAGATGAGCAGAGGTAATAAAAACAATCATCATTATGATTTTTATATTATTCATTGGTTTCAATTTTTGATGTTAATTGACTTAAGGAGTTAAAGTATCGTTTTATCATTTTTTGATCTTCATTAGAATAGCCTGCATTCATTGCGTTACTCAATGCTTTTAGTGCCAAATTTTCTCTTTGACCTAAATCTAGAGGTAACCCACTTGGTCCTTTAAAAACTATAGAGGTTTTGGCAGAAGAAGACTTCCTTTCATCTTTTTCTCCTCTCTTGGTCATTGATGCTTGGCTATCAAGCATCCTTGAAAGGATTCTTTGCTGTCGTTCTTTAGTTTTTCTATTAAAACGTTTTTTTTGTAGGTCTTTTATCACTTCATCCATATCTGTGGCAATTCCACTTAAATCACCTAATCCCCTTTTTCCTGATTGTTTCATTTCATTCATTAATTGTTTTAAGGATTTTCTTAAACCTTTTTGATTTTTTAGCATCTGCTGCATCATTTGTTGTTGCATTGCTGCAGCCATTTGTCCAATACTTAGTTGCATTCCTTTTTGATTAATTTGCTTCTGCTGGCCAGCCATTTGTTGCATCATTTGTAAAAATTGTTCAAATCCACTTGCAGATCCTGATTTTTGTATATTTTGCATACTATTAAATAATCCAAGTGCGGCTTCATTAAGCCCTTCCATAGCTTTTTTATGATTTTTCATGGCTTGGCTCAGATTACGATCTGTCAAATTTGACTTTGCTTCTTCCATTTCTGCATATGCTTTCCCCATACCACGTCCAATTTCAGGTGTAATTGCAAAGGTTTCATTTGATAATTCTAACATTTGTTGAGTAATTGATTGCAGTTGGTCTTGAAGTAATTGCTGGCGACGTGCAAATTCACGTAGTCTTGGAGAATTTCTAGCTACTTGCTTAACATCTTCTTTTAATTTTTCTTCTTGCGATGATAAGTAAAGCACATTTTGAAGTAATTGTTGAAACATTTGAATCATTTCCGCACTTGATTCCTGATTAAAACCTTGTTGAATATCATTCATTTGTTGCATCATCATTTCCATATTTTTCAAGGATTGTTGGCTATTAAGATTTGCATTATAATAATCTTGATTTGATAAACTTTCTATTGTTTGGTTAAGATCTTCTTCAATCTTATTTGCTAATTCTGAATTTGCTAGATTTGATAATTCTTGCGATGAGGATTCGCTAAAATCTTTAATTTTTTCTGATGCTTCTTCTGATAAGGATAAAAGATTTTCAAATTCATCCAGGTTACGTTGTTCTTCCTGCGCTAATCTCATTCCATCATTGCTATTTTCTTTTGTTTTCTTGAGCTGGTTATCAAGCGCAGTTTGCTGATTGAATAAGTTCTTCATTCTATTTTGAATTTCATCAAGCTTTTGTTCTGCTTGAAAACGTTTGAAAATTTCAAGATATCTATCTAAATCTTGTTCAATTTTTTCCATATTATCAGATAAATCATTTAATGCGTCTTGCATAGATTTTACATCCATATTTTCAAGTGCAGATTCCATATCTGTAATATTAGTTTTCATCTCTTCTGGTATGATTGCATTGACCAATTCAGATAACTCTTTGAATTTTTCAATAAGTTCTGGAGAAAATAATTTATGTTTTTCTGCTTGGTCAGTAATTGACTCCATTGCTTTTGCTAATTTTTCCATACTTTCAATTTTTTCAACCGATTTTTCTAATGTAGATTTTAAAGATTGTTGTTCTTCCCAATTCAAATTATCATTTTTAAGTAGTTTAAGCTCTGTAGTTTCAAGTTGCTTTCTCATTTCACTTAATTCATCAAGTTCTGTGAATATATTATCTAACACATCTTTTTCATTGTTTTCTAAATTATCGTAAAGATCTGCAAGAGATGGAACTCTAGCAATCAGGGTATTTGATACTGTTTTTTTAGGTCCAGAAATATTGTCATTATCTGTTAATTCAAAATGAAACCGGACTTCGTCTTCCGGCATCAGAGCCATGTCCGTTAAATCCCAAAACATTTTAATTGTCTGGGAAATAGAATCAGGGCTTAATTCATCTAAATTAAACATTGCTACATAGGTATCAGTTTGAAGATATGCTGGCCTTTGAATTTCATAAGCTAGTTGTAAATCTGTAAACCCAAAATCATCATTTATTTCTAGATGAATTGGTATTGTTTGATTATTCCCAAGCTCAGTAACTGGCAATGGTTTTATTACTGTTATTAGCGGGTCATTATCTGGTATTATATTTAGTTTATATGGTATTGGATCTTTATTGGTAATACCACGTTCGTCAGAAATATTCACTGTAAACTGTCCTTCTTCCATTAAAACAAAAGAGCCCACAGCCTTTTTGTAACTTGATGACATTTCATATTTTTCTCCATTGAGTTTAATGTACGCATTTTTTAAGATTCTATTTGCTGTTAGATCAACCTCAATTACTGAGCCTTTTAAACTTTCAACCATTGCGATATTTCCTTTCTGGTTTACTTTATCTAGTTTGCTATAAACAGGCGGGTTTATACTTAATCGGAATTTTTCAAATTTTGGTCTATCCGTTACAAAAATAGTGTCTGTATTTGTTGTCACAATTTTCCAAGCTTCCCAAAAGTGTTTTGAATTAACCATTGCTTGATAGGAATAATCTTGATATATCTCTGGTAGTTTAAAATTAAAAACCCCATCTTCAATCGGTACAGAATAGAAATCCAATATGAGAGAGTCACGTTTTTTTGTTGAAGTTTGCAAGGGCGTCAATCGTAGATGCAATGTATCTGGGAATAGCGGATGTGCTTGAACAAAAATTTCAGGTTTTTCGCCTCCAATGATTTGAATGTTACCTGACATTGATACCAAGGAAAAGGGTTTCGGAGCTGGAAAGTTTTGTTTTGGATTTATCAATCTAAAAAAAGCATCGGCAGATGAATCATATTTGAAAAAAAATAGAATGGCGATTCCTATCCACGTAAATAGTAAACAAAATTTAAACTTCAATATTACATTACTATTAATAATTTTACCTAGGTTCATAGATTCTAATTTTTTACCAATTAACTGTACATATGAGTTTGCAAGGGCGGTTGATTCACTTCTTCTTGAATTGGATTCCAGTTGTAAAGCATTGATAACTACATCCTTTTTTTCTTGAGATATCGATTTACCTAGCAAATCAGCTAATGTTTCAATTTTATATTTATCCACATTATTCCTTTTTGCTTCAAAAAAATAAAAAAACCAAAAAATGAGAAAAAAGATTACTGAAATAGAAAAATAGAAGTAAAAGGTAGTTTTTATGTTTGGAGAAAAATAAAAAATGGATTCTAATTGAATTATCAGAAAAAAAAGTAAACTAATTACAATTGTAATCAATAAAGAATGTTCTATTTGATTTTTCTTTAGTAAAGAGTTACGAACTTTTTTGATTTGTTGATTTAATTGCATTATTGGATAAGGGAATAATAAATAATATTAACTCCCATTTGTAGTGCTGCTTCTCTAATTGGCCAAGGATCTTTATGTACGCTTGGATCCTCCCACCCATCACCAAGATCTGATTCATATGTGTATAATACTATTATTCTTTCTTCATGAAATAAGGCCAAGGCTTCAGGCGGTTTCCCATCATGCTCGTGAATTTTGGGTAGGCCATTAGGAAAGCTAAAATATGAATGAAAAATGGGATGGTCATTTGGAAGAGGAACAAAATCTTTATTCGGAAAAACACGCTTCATTTCACGTCTAAATGATTGGTCCATCCCATAATTATCATCAGCATGTAAAAAACCATTATTCATTAAAACAGATCTTAATTTAATTATTTCATTTTCAGTGAATTTAACATTCCCATGACCCGTCATATATAAATATGGATATTGATTGGCATTCTCATCTAAAAGTTTTATGCGAACTTCATGCTCCATTGCAGATATTGGTGTGTTTTTTGCAAGATAATTTAATAGATTTGGTAAACTGCTTGGATTGCTATACCAATCTCCACCACCACCATAATGAATTCTAGCAATGGAAAAAGTTTGTGAAGTTGCGGCACTTAATAATATGATAAAAATACAAATTGTTTTTTTCATTACCTTTTTATGTAATAACAATGTTAAATGTTCCAAAAATTTAATCAGAAAAGTTAGTTAGCTTTTATTAGTCTCTTATTGTAAAAAACATTGAGTTAACAGAATTTTATTCAATTATGTTTCATATAAAATCAAAACATTGTATTATATTTTCTCTTGTCATAGCATTTTTGTCTGGACAACCCAAGGAAAAGGAAAAACGTGGTCTTTTTTTTGGATTAATTAAATACGATACGAATTCTGAATATGAGGATGGATATTGGATAAATAAATGGTTCTTTGCAAGGGAATTTGCATCGCCAGTTAGTTTGATTCCGGTTGAAATAAGATATGGTATAGGTGTAAGTGGAAAATCAACTGGGAGTGCATCAAATCTTTCAATAAATACATTTAAAGATGATCCTGAAAAAATAAGATATGAATCTGATGTTGTACCAGTTAGTCAGGGGATAAATAATATATGGGGATCGTCCATAGAAATTGATATAGGGCTTGTAAACTTGCCACATTACATAGTCGGAACCAGTTGGATGAATGTAATGACTGGTATTTCTTTTAGAACTAGTCAATTATTTTCACCTAATTTCGTTCCTTTTAAAGAATGGGGTACAGTTAATAGCAGTTGGGGGGATACAGCGTATTTTTCTCCTAAGGTAAATGAATATTTAGCTACAACTCACTTTCAATATCAACCATTTAATGATTGGTATCTTAATTTTCGATATTCATATGGATTGGCATCATCCTTATTTTACACCCAAGATAAAGAAGTTTGGAATCAAGATTTAAAAGGCTCTGGAACTTCTGCTGCAGGTGCAATAGGGTTACGGTTCATTTTGGACTCAGGAAAAAACAATCGATTTGCAGTTGGTATGGATTTTAGATATTCTTACACGAAGATACATACAATTGATGATCCCAATAACCTAACTCCGATAACAAGATTCGATTTGTCAAATTATGGAATATATTTCACATTATCTGCATTTTATGGAGGAGAAAAAACAAATGGAGATAAGGCTAAAATTCATTATTATAGGAAAGATTATATAGAAGCCTTACCAATATTTAAAAAATTTATGGCTGAATATCCTTCTCATGCCAATCGTCATAGAGCTGAAAAATATATTGAAGATTGTGAGTATAAAATACCTTATCAATTGATGGAAAAAGGCTTGTTTTTCGAGAATTCAGGCAAAACTCAAAAAGCACTTAATACTTATCGATATGCATTATCCAGAGTAAAAAATGATACATTAGCATTTAATTTAATTAATGGTAGAATTGAAAACATAGCACTATTATGGATGATCGAGGCAGAAAAAATGTTGAAAGAGTCAAAGTATGTAATGGCGTATAATTTAGTGAAGCACGTTGCAGAATTTTCAATTCAAGGTAAGAAGGAAATTTCTAGATTTAAATCTTGGGTAGTATTGGGTGAGGGGAAGCAGTATCAGGGGCTAGGTTTTATTGGGAAAGCCATGGGTAAATATTCTGAAGCATTAAGCATGAATGCTGATTTAATATATGATATAAAAGTTCTTCAGTATAAAGCGGGAATCCAGATGGCAAAACTTGCGAAAGAAGCGGATGAATTTGAAGAAATACAATTAGCCATACATTCCTTAGAATTTGCAAGAGAACTTTCAGGGGGAATTGGCGAAAAAAATGAAAAGTTATTACTTGATCTAAGGAGTAAATTGAAAGCATATGATGATTATAAATCAAGAGACTTGATTAATAAGAGAATGAGTATTGGGAGGTTAGAACTAGCTCGTGCTAGGTCAGAAAAATTAAAAATAGGTCAAACTTTGCCTGATGTTGAATTATTATTGGGAAAGCCTCATGAGAGAATCATTGGGGATGGTAATTATGATGCAGGTCAGCAGCTATGGATATATTTTTTGGGTGGACAATCATTACAATTATCATTTCATAACTTTAAATTATTTAAAATAGAAAAGTTATAAGGTTATTTTCTTGTTTATTTATGTTTAATACTAATTACTAATTACTTTGAAAGTTCTAAAGCAAATATTTCTAATGGTTCTTATTCTTTTTATGCATGAATTGGTATTCAATCAATCTGATGATAGAGACTATGATGAAGAATTAAAATATCAGAATCAGGCAATTAATTCACTTAAAAAAGAACTAAATCAACTACGATCAAAAATAAAGACTGCTGAGTCTCGCGAAAAATCAGCTTCAAATCGCATTACCTCTTTAGATCAAGAGATTTCTCTAACTGCTAAACTAATTCAGTCATTAAAAAATGAAGAGGAAAAAACGAGAAAACGAATTTTTAATCTAAAGGGTGAGATACTAGCTAAGGAAAATGAATTATCTGCTTTAAGATCTAGATATAAAGATAGGGTGGTTAATACTTATACAAAAGGCAGCCTAACTGATTTAGAAAGAGTGTTTTCATCAACTACTTGGCGACAAGCAATGTATCGAACTAGATATCTAAAAGTTATATCAGACATTGAAAAAAAACTTACAAAACAGATTGAAAGATTATTGATTCAAATAAGTAAAAAAAAGCTGGAATTAGAGGCAGCTTTAAGAAATAATCTGATGTTGACTAAAGATAAACAACAACAAATAAATTCTTATAGAAATATGCGCATAGATAGAGAAAAAGAACTAAATCGTATAAGAAATGATAAAAAAGCATTATCAAGATATGTAATTGAAAAAGAAGCAGGGATTAAACAGCTTGAAAATATTATAAAAAAGGTTCTCGAAGATAAGGCACGATTTGAGAGAGAGCTTCGTATTCGTCAGCAACAAGAAGCATTGAAAACAAAAAGTTTTAAAGCATTAAAAGGTCAACTCCCTTGGCCTGCTAGTGGTAGAATAATTACAAAGTTTGGTAGGCAATGGAATCCTAAATTAAAAACAACTACAGAAAATCCTGGTATTGATATAAAAGGTCAGCCAGGTTCTTCAATCAGAACGATACTTGGTGGGGTTGTAACCACAATCACATACATTAGAGGCTACGGTACAACAATAATTATTGATCACGGTGGAGGTTTTTATACAGTATATAGTCACGTTACCAATATCCAAACTACTGTAGATAGTGAAGTTAAAAATGGAGACATTATTGCATACATGGGTGATTCAGGATCCATAAATGGGTCAAAGCTACATTTTGAGATTTGGGGTAAAGGTCAAAAGCTTGATCCTGAGAAATGGCTAATAAAAAAATAATGAATATAGATGTTGCACATGCACAAGGTAGAATCTGGAAAAGATTAACAAACATATACAAAGCAAATAAAATTGGAACAGCCTATCTTTTTGCTGGCCCTCAAGGTTGTGGCAAAGAAGGCATTGCAATCAAATTTTCTCAATTATTAAACTGTGAAAAAAAATTAGATATAGTTTGTGAAGATTGTCCATCTTGTAAAAGAAGCATCAAGTTACAACATGAAAATGTTAAAATTGTTTTTCCATTGCCTACTCAAAAAAATAGTTCAACTAACCTAAATCAAAAAGAAATTGATTTGATTCAGGAATCAATGGAAAAAAAAGCACAAGATTCATTTTTTAAAATTAGAATTCCGAATGCAAATAGAATCCTTTTGCAATCAATCAAGGAGTTAAGAAAAAATTTATATTTGAAAAATATCTCTTCAGGTAGAAAAATTGTCATCGTATTTGATGCACACCTCCTTTCTGCAGGACAAGGCGAAACTGGGAATGCATTTTTAAAAATTTTAGAAGAGCCACCGGAAAACACAACTTTAATTCTGGTAACCGATCACATCGAATTAGTATTGCCTACCATAAGGTCTCGATGTCAAGTGTTTAACTTTTTTAAATTAGAAGATAATTTTATGTCAATATGGTTTAAATCAAAAATGATAGAAGAACAAAACCTGTCTCTTCTGATTGGATTATCGAGAGGAAATATAATAACAGCTCAATTTTTTCTAAATCAATCAGTGAAAGATCTTATGAACTTGATTAAAGAATTAGCAAATAAAGTAATTAGAGCTAATCCTGATGAGTGGCGTAAGTTCATTGAATATTATTCTAAAATTGCAAAACAGGATAAGGAAACTTTTATTTTTCATTTTATGTTATTAAGAATGTGGTGCCAAAGTGCTAATAGACTTCAAAAAAACATTGATGATTTATTACACAATTCTCCTTTGAATCTACATATGAAAAAAATAATAACAGACTACCCATCCACTGAGTTTTTGTCAATCGTTATTGAGATAGAAAAAATACTAAAAGCAATTTCAATGAATCTATATATGCCCTTGGTATTGATTAACTTCCTATTAAAAACCAAAAAATATTTGAAATAATGAGTGATTCATATTACATAACTACACCTATTTACTACGTTAATGATGAACCTCATATAGGTCATGCATATACAACTATTCTTGCAGATGTTTTATCACGTTATTATCGCAATATTGGTACTAACACATTTTTTCTCACAGGGCTTGACGAGCATGGACAAAAAGTACAACAAGCAGCAGAAAATCGTGGAATAGATTCTCAATTACATTGTGATGAGATGGCACCTCGATTTATTGATTTATGGAAAAAGCTACATATCTCTAATAATGATTTTATTCGTACTACTGAAAGCAGACATAAAAAAATTGTTCAATTAATCCTACAACAGGTTATGGATAAAGGAGATATTTATGTTGCAGAATACGAGGGCCTTTATTCTGTCTCAGAAGAGAGGTTTATTACAGAAAAAGAAGCTGAAAGCGGTCAGTACAGAGGCATAAAAAGCTTAAAAGAAAAAAATTATTTCTTTAAAATGAGCAAATATCAAAAAAGATTAATTAATCATATAAACTCCAATCCAAAATTTATTCAACCAGAACATCGAAAAAATGAAATTTTAGGGTTTTTACGTAAACCTCTTAATGATTTATGCATATCTCGCCCTAAAACAAGGTTAAGTTGGGGAATAGAACTACCATTTGATAAAAATTATGTTACATATGTTTGGTTTGATGCATTGATTAATTATGTTTCTGCAATTGGATTTGGTAATGACATTAATAATTTTAATAAATGGTGGCCTGCTTCTTGTCATTTAATTGGGAAAGATATATTAACCACACATGCTGTTTATTGGCCAACTATGCTTTTCTCTGCAAACTTACCTTTACCAACTTCAATTTTTGCTCATGGTTGGTGGCTTATGGGTGACTCTAAAATGAGTAAATCGCTTGGCAATGTAATAAGTCCAATTGATTTGATTGATGATTATGGTGTAGACTCAGTTCGATATTATTTAATGCGTGAAATGGTGCTTGGACAAGATTCAAGTTTTACAATAGATTCATTTATTAAAAGGTATAATAGTGATTTAGCAAATGACCTTGGGAATTTACTAAGTCGAGTTTCAACACTGATAAAAAAGAACTATGATGGAATTATTCCACCGATGTACCCCAAATATATAAATTATTCTCTTGGTGAAAAATCACATACCATTGTAGAGGAAGTCGATATGTTGATGAAAAAAATGCGTCTAAATGAGGCTATTGAATCTATAATGGAATTTATAAGGTCTGTTAATAAATATATGGAGGATAATGCACCTTGGAAATTGGTTAAAGAAGATAAAGAGAAAGCTGGTCATATTCTTTACATAGCTGCAGAAGCCTTACGTTTGTCTGCAGTATTACTTTCACCAATAATGCCTAATCAGACTTTGAAATTACTCAATGTTTTGAATGCAAAAGAATCTGGATTAAAATGGGGTGAACTTAAGCATGGGGTTAGGCTCAATCAGCACACGTCACTATTTCCAAGGATAAAGTAATAAGCTTAAGTTTCATAAACATGCAAACTAGTCTTTTCTATGGCTTTACTTCACTTTAGTGAATACACTCCAGGTTTTTCTAAACTTTTTTGATTCCCATAGAGTTTTGAATTTTCCTGCATTATTCCATCCAAAAAGGACACCATCTCCTGCTTTCTTATCATATAAAAACAGGTCAACCTTTTTGTCTCCATTAAAATCACCTGGGTATACATCCCAAGTTTTTCTGAAGGTTTTATTTTCCCATAGAGTTTTGAATTTTCCTGCATTATTCCATCCAAAAAGGACACCATCTCCTGCTTTCTTATCATATAAAAAAAGCGCAGTTTTTCCAGTACCAGTTATGTCACCAGGGTAAATATCCCAAGTCTTTCTAAAGGATTTATTTTCCCAAATGGCTTTACCCTTTTTTGTTTTTGGGTCAATTGTATAAACCATTCCTGTTTTATTTCCTTTGTCATATAAAAACATATCAGATCTTCTATCTCCATTGAAATCACCTACGTGAACCTGCCAAGTTTTTCTAAACTTTTTTGATTCCCATAGAGTTGTCCATTTTGCACCACTCCATCCCCAAACTAGTCCAACACCTTGCGTTTTATCGTAGAGAAACATATCAGTTTTTCCATTCCCATTAAAATCACCTGGGTACACGTCCCAAGTTTTTCTAAACTTTTTTGATTCCCATAGAGTTTTGAATTTTCCTGTTTTATCCCAACCAAATATCACACCAGTTCCTGCTTTCTTATCGTAAAGAAATAGTTCTGATTTTCTTTTTTGTGTAAAATTACCAACATAAATATCCCAAGTCTTTCTAAAGGATTTGTTCTCCCATAGAGTTTTACCTTTTTTAGTTTTAGGATTGATGGTATATAGCATTCCAGTTCTATTACCTTTATCATAGAGAAACATATCAGTTTTTCCATTCCCATCAAAATCTCCAAGGTATACTTCCCAAGTCTTTCTAAATCTATCTGCCTCCCATAGAGTTGTCCATTTTGTTCCACTCCATCCCCATACAATACCCGTACCACTTGTCTTATCATATAGGAAAAGATCATGCTTGCCATCACCATTAAAATCGGCATAATAGGTACCATCTTTTGCTTTATTGTAGGAAAATAAAATAGAATGGAAAGAAGTTAAAATAACTAAACACAAGAATAATTGAAGAGAGTTTTTCATAAAATCACTCCTTAAGAATTGTAAGATTTGCCATTAAATATGTTACAATATATGCATATTTACATAATGATGTTTATCTTATTTGACTTTTTTTATTGTTGTACCATAGAGGTTTTTATTTATAAACGTATTTTTTTGAGCCTTAACCGCTTCGATTTGGTTCGTGTGTTTTTTAAACCAATTATGATAAACATCACATCTTATTTCAGGGATTCCTCTAATTACTACAGATGGCTTTTCAGATAGAAAAGTATTATTGTGAATTTTAATTACTGAACCAGCAATCTTTGTACCATCTCCTCTATCGCGGCCTCCGTGCATATCAAAACAATGACTAAGTGATTCTCCTTTTTGTATGTTATTACGTGCAATGTATCCAGAACCTGACTTCCCTGTACCTGCGATTGAGTGCCGATTCCAGTTAAATAAATTATACTCAATCAATGATTCTGATTTGTTATGACAAATGCCATATCCAAGACCATTATATTGACAATGGTGAATAAAATTATGGTGAATGTGATGTCCATTCCCATTAATCAAATATATTCCAGCATGGGAAAATCCATAAATTTCACAATTATCAACTTCAAGATTAGGATACTCTGTCTGAATGCCTCGTGAATATGGAAACTTATAGTAATAATCCCTACCCTTTCCAAGTGCACCAAATGATCTGTTATGATGTTCGAGATGTTTTTTTTGGTTAGGGCCTTTAATTCTTATTCCAGTAACTCGAACATTAGGACCATTTGCAAGAATCATAACAGGTGTATCCAAGGCATCACTGCTAAGTAATGCGCCTTGAGACCCACGTTGTCCACGATTTCCAGCAAGAGTTACTCCTTCGGGAACTTTAATAATTAGTTTTTCAATAAAAATCCTAGTCGTAAGATCAATTATTGTCTCATCAGGTATGAAAACAATATCTCCTTGTTTTGCTTTTGATAATGCATCTAAAAGTCCATCCAGGTCTTTTGCTATATAATCACCATTGTCAATAATGTTTTCATAATCATTGCCACCGCCAATGAGCCCTAAGTTTCCAGATTTTGCTCCATAAAGAGTATTCTCGTATTCAATCCAATATGGTACGTTTTTGCTTAAAGAAATACTGATAAAAAAAAAGAAAAATACTAGTAATATAAAAAATTTCCCTTTCATTTAAATCAATAAACCTACTTACTGGTTAATGTCCAGACGCCATCCCAGTCATCACCTGGAGGACTATTGAGATAGTGTTCACATCTGGGGATGTATATTCTGCTAGGGTTTGTT
>MDSZ01267077.1_pt1 | contig 28385 bp, 33 predicted proteins | sample 811201 | NCBI WGS metagenome assembly MDSZ01 (sample SAMN05326647, study PRJNA326480) | marine metagenome | isolation source: seawater | place: Indian Ocean: North | collected 2010 | reverse complement strand
GCTTTAAAATCAAATCCTTATGTTACTAATTATAAAAATGCTCTATAAAAGTTATTATAAATTATATATGAATTATATATAATGTATGAATATTTAAGTATATTTTTATTAGGTGGGACATTATTTACAGTTTTATTCCATTACTCTAGAAATAATAATACTATTGCTAGTTCTATAATTCCTGCTTTTCCTACTTTATTTTTAACAGGTCTTTTATTTATTATTTATTTTAAAAGTAATATTTTAGATTATATTAAAAATTCTATTTTTAATTTTTCAATTACTACATTTTTTTGTATTTTTTTATATTTTATGATAATAAATTCATTTAATATTTGGTTTTCTATAATAATTGGTTTATTTTTATATTATATTACTTCTTATAATGCTATAAAATATAAATTATTGAAATAAATACTGTACAATTATACAATTGGGAATGATGGTTGCATTGCAATACCACATACTCCTGGGTCATTTGAATTATTACTTCTTTGAATCTTAACAAATCCTCCTTCTCCCCAAGATGGTCCCCAACTGTTTTTAACTAACCAATATGGAATATTTCTTTCATATCCATTACCGCCGGGGGCCGAAGGCCCCCTCTAGGGTTCCTCTTTAAGTTGTTCTCAATAAATATTTATTTTTATTCTTTCAATGCACTCTTCAATGTACTCTTCAATGTACTCTTCAATGTACTCTTCAATGTACTCTTCAATGCACTCTTCAATGCACTCTTTCAATGCACTCTTTCAATAAACTCTTTCAATGCACTCTTTCAATAGGCTTTTATTAGTTATCAAGAAATGGGTGACATATCAAGAAATGGGTTATATATCAATAATTGGGTATTTACAATAATCCATTAATCTATAAAATTGATTAATTTTTCTCGATAATTGAGAAAAATAAATAAAATAAGTTAGTAATGAGTAATACAAATATTGAGTCTAAGGTTGAGTCTAAGGTTGAGTCTAAGGTTGAATCGAAGATACCAAAGACATTACCTGCAAAATATGTTAAATATATGTCATTTTTGAAATGGTATGAGGAATTAGATTCTGAATCCAAAGTAATACCTGATTGTGATAATGTACCTGATACTATCTCTTTTCTTAATAAATTTCTTGATTATGAGTCTTCATATATTTCACAATATAAGGATTTTGTTAAGCTTTTCAAAAATAAAAAAAAACAATCCGCTAAATCTATACTTGCTCACCAGAAAATTAACAAACAATCCGCTAAAAAATCTATTCTTGCACTCAAAAAAACACTCAAAAATGATCCTCTACTTCGTAATCGATTCGCACAATACCACTCCCACATTCTACTTCCTTTCTACACCAACACCACCACCAACCACCACTCCCTACTCATCAATCCTCCTACCAAACTCCTCACCACCCTCCTCCCTCTTTATTCACCTACCAATTCTTCCCCACAAGATGTTCTCATAGATACAAATATATCTAACGATAATGATAATAAAATACTAATTGACGGTCAAGGAAATAAATATGATATTCAATCACATCAAAATATTTAATTACGACAAAAACCAAAACATACCTGATTTTTTACTTTCTTTCTCCTTGCTTTCCTCTTTCATTTTATTTACATTTAAAATATTATAATAATCCTCCCTTATTTTTAGCTCTTCAACGTTTAATATTTCTGATTCATTCATGTCCGAATTATTTACAAACTTTAAATTTTTTTTAAAATTAAATTCTGTATCTTCTTCTTTATTTTCCTCTTTCATATAAAATTACTTACATAAAATTGAAATAAAAAATACTTTTTTAATATTTATAAATTATATTTAATATGGTAAAAAACACAAAAGGTGGTAAAGGACATAAAAGTTTAGGCCGAAAATTTCAAAATCAATCTAGTAATGGTTACTTAAGGACTACAGAAAATAAATTAGAAAAATATGGGATTGTTACTAAATTATTTGGACATGGTATGTGTGAAGTATTCGTTGTTAATAATGAAAAAAATGAATTAGAAGAACTTAAATTGGTCGGTCATATTAGAAATAAAATGAGAGGAAGACAAAAAAGAAATAACATGGTCACTATGTATTCAATTGTCCTTATTGGACTTAGAGAATTTGAAACTATATATAAAAATTGTGATATTCTAACTATTTATGATGATAATCAAGTGAAACTTTTAAAACAAGATGAATCCATTAAATCAGAGTTAAGCTTCCTTGAAAAATTAAATCCTTCAATGCGTGGTCCTGTTCATAGCGAAGAGCTGGGATTTGTTATATCTGCATATGGTGAAGAAGATGCCAATGAAAATATTGATTTATCATCTTCTGCAACTACTACAGAAGTTTTTATATCAGATGATAATGAAACAATTAACATAGATGATATTTAATTAAATTAAATACAATTTAAAATAAAAATATTTAAACATAAAATTTTTTATATTTAAATGAAAAAAATAGCTTTTTGTTTTTTAATTTATGATAGTTTTAATCATGAAGAAATATGGAACATCTTTTTTAAAAATGTTGATAAAGAAAAATATAGTATATATATCCATTATAAGTTTGATAAACCATTGAAATATTTTAATAAATATAAATTAAAGAATTGTATTAAAACAAACTACGATGATGAAACTATTCCGTTAGCATATAATATACTTTTCAGAGAAGCATATAATGATGAAAATAATTACAAATTTATAATTTTATCTAACTCTTGCATACCATTCAAGTCTTTTACCTATATTTATAATAAACTTACTAATAACAATTATGGATATTTTAATGTATGTCCAAAAGAACAATGTTTTCCTAATTGTAACTACTTATTGAATGTAATTGATCATAAATTTATATCAAAATCACATAACTGGTTTATTTTAAATAGGAATCTTGTTTTAAAACTATGTTTCCATAATGATGATTTTTTAAAAACTCACTATAAAACAACATATGCCCCAGCAGAGTATTTTTATTACACGTTTATAAATATTCTTAATTTACAAAACGAAGTTATTACAACACAAAATGTTGCAACTGGACATACTACTTTTACTAATTGGCAGGGTATGAATTACAAATATCCTTCTTTTAGAGGATTAAAAAATTATTTTGATATTAGTGAAGAAGAACTAATTTATATATTGAACAGTGAATCATTATTTGGAAGAAAATTTACCAAACAATGCAATAAATGTTTAAATCATATAAAATACATTGATACTATTTGCGATAATGAAAAATAATTTATATTTTATCTGTTTCTATCAACGTATATAATACCTCTGATGAATCTAATTTTTTTAAATCATCTTTGTTATCTGTTTCCAATATAAAAGGATTTCCTATAAAAGGTTTAATATTATTTATTTCATTTAATCCGAAAAGTAAAGTATAATTGTTTAAATTTATTTTACTTTTTAGTAATTGATTAAACTTATTTTCATACGAGCCAAATAAAACTATATTTTTTAAACTATTAACTGATAAATTTACTAGTGATTTAAATTGATCTGAATAATTATTCATAATTGTATATTATATAATATAAAATAAATTGTATTTATATATATTAAACATGAATCGTTTTTTTAATATTTATGATGATTCATTTGAGCATCTTGATAAAAATGATATGACATACTCTGAGCATTTCCATTTCTCTCTCTGTTTGACTAGTTCTCTTTTTTTTGCTAGTATAAAATCCTTCATTCATACAATTGTTCCTGCGTTTTTTAGTACCGCAACAAGTGATTTATCGGCATCTTTGAACAGAATGTTAGAAGACAGAAAAAATAATTAAAAAGACTCAATACTTTCAGAATCAGTATTATTATCTTCAGTGTAATATCTAGAATTATTAATATCGACTAATTTATTATCACTACAATAAAATTCAGTTAATTCTCCTAATCTAAATGCATCATCAAAATTACTCTTTTTATAACGAGAATTTTTTACTTCCGTTACTTGTACAATGTTTCCATAAATGTCTTTATAATAAATATAAGGCCTACAAAATGTTTCTTTCATATTATTTAACTGCTTCGTTGAATACCAACCAAACATCCTATATTAATATTTAAAAAATAAATCTTTAATTAGTTTTAATTCTAATTATCAACAATTTGTAATCTTATTTTTTTCTTAAATTTGTCTTCGTTATGAAATATATATAAAATAAACTTTTTTTTACAATAATTATTTATTTCAATTGGAGTAATATATCTACAAAGCATTTTTAATTTTTCCAAATAGACCATATAGTTGTATGTACCATCAATTTTTTTTATTTTATCAAATACTACTCCAATATGCATATTCAACAATATACTTGGATCATTCATACAAATGTTTAATAAACTGCATTCTGATTGAATCTTTCTTATAGATCTTACTGAATTATTTATATAATCCATTTTATGTAACCAATTTTCTAAAAATACACTTGCATCCTTTGATCTATTTTTAATTAAATCTAATTTTTCAAGAAAAATCATCTGATTTAATAAATCTACTATTCTTCTTATTGGACTTGTTATATGAATATATGATTTTAAATCCATAATTTCATGTTGAATATCTTCATTATCTCCATAATTTAAATATTGTCCAGTTACATTGTTCCAATTGTTGAGTACCCTTATTGTATCACTTGACATGTTCTCTTGAAACTCTTTTTTTATTTTTTCTATATATTTTACACTTCTAAATATACCTACCTTTTTTTTAAACATTTCTGCTGCCATATGTGTGTTTGTTTGTTTCATCCAATATGCAACCATATCAGAACTAGTTAATACATCCCTGTCTTGTTTATTTGTAAGTGATAACAATAAGTTGTAATCTTTTAATTTTAATAATTTTTCCTCTTCATATACAAAGTTATTTTTAACTTTTATTAAACAATTATAATATTTATTTACTTTTACTGATCCATCATTATTAACTAAAAATTCCGTTGCTAAAGCAAATCTAGTTTTATCTTTTTGAAGGCTACAAAATTGCTCTGATAAAATACTTGGTAACATAGGTCTTCTATAATCAGGCAAATAAATTGTAGCTACTCTATTACTAAAAGAATTCCAAACACTTAATGATTCTAGCCAAAAATATACATTAGATATATAAATTGTAACAATATATGTTTTATCTTCATTTATTTTAATACTTAAAGCATCATCAAAATCTGAGCTTCCTTCTGGATCAATTGAAAATACAAATTCATTTGATTTATCAATTATGTTATAATTAGAATTATTGAATATACTATCCTCGATGTCTTTATCATTTCTAGTTTTCATTATATTTTTCATTGATTTATTAAAATTATTTATTGAAATATTCAAGTTTTTACAATATAATTGATATTCAAAGAAATTTTCTATTAAATCAACATCTCCTATTGTTAAAATTAATTTTCCCTCTGGATGTTTTAAATTCCAGCTAACAAACTCAAAAACAACATATTTATTTGTTTGTTTCTTATTAAAACTATATTTTACATCATATGGTACTAAGAATTCTGGTAATCTACTATCATCTGGAACACATCTATATAATAATCTTTTACCATTATTTGTTCTTCCATAAGTCTTATTATTTTCTAGAATTAAAACTCCTGCTAATTTTGCTTCAGAACGAATATATGAATATTGTAAATTCACTTCATCTTTACTATCATTTACAACCAAATAATCGTTTGAAAACAATTTTAATTTTATTGGATCAATATATTCATAATTTTCTATTAACAAATTTTTATTTGTATTTGGATCTATGAGTTCAAAATCATTATATTGTCTATTATTTATTAGTATTTTTATCATATATTAAATAAATGTTAATTTTAATATATAAATTAATTTTAATTTTAAATCATTTTTATAGATCAATAATCCGTGTAACTTTTTACTTCTAATAGTTGTGAATCAAATTTTATATTTATACTTTTTTTTATTTTTGCTCTTTCATCATTTGTAATATATACGCTCCTTGCAATTTCAATAAATTCTTCGTCAAACTCTTTTTTCTTTTCTTTTTCTCGAATTCTATCTTCTATCTGCCAAAGTTTTTCATTAATAGCTTTTAATCTTATGTACAAATTATCATTCAGATTGTATTTGCCTATTTTTAGATTAAGTAGTTTAATTTCTTCTTGTATTATTTCGTTTTTCTCGATTTCTTTAATATTTTTCTTTTTTATCTCTAAAATGGAATATTTATCCCAAAGCTCACCAATTGAAATATAAACATTTTCTAACATTTATAATTTATTGTATTAAATTCTTAATATGACTTAATATAGAATTTCTATTTCTAATGTATTTTTTTTCTTGATAAATATAAAATATAGACATTAGATCTCTTATCAAAGGGACTTTGTTAAAGTTGTAATTCAATATCTTTTATTTTTATCCAGTCATTAGGAAATGCATCTTTTAAATTATGATTTCTGCTTAGTCTCCATCCAAACCATACTTCAGGATATATTACAATTTTATTAGGGGATTTATTGAAATATGCACCCCACCAACTAAAACTACTGTTTGCAATAATGTTATGATTGCATAGACTCATCATTAATAACTGCTCCCAATCTTCTATAGAATGATCTATACCTTGAAATTGTATATCTTTATTTTCATTTTTTAATTTTTCAATAATTTTTTCAACATCATCTTTGTCTGTTATTTCATAAAAGTAAATTATTTTGCTAATTGAAGTCTTATTTTTTAATTCCTTTATAGCTTTATTATAATAATCATATGTCATTACTGGATGACAGTCTTGGTGATATTTATAATCTCCAATTCTAAAATGAATACTACATATTTTATCGCTATCAAAATAATTGTTATACTTATTTTTTACTTCATTTAATACTTCATCAAACTTAATTATATCTAATATTTTATTATAATTTTGCTTAAAATACAAATCTGATTGAAAAAAACCAAATAAGGTAAAACCATTACTTTCATGTTCTTTAAATTCTTGATAATGATGTCCATTTACTTTGTACATTGGATATGCAGATATTTCTTTTTGAGCATCACTATCTTCAAAAGTAGTATATTTTTTAATATGTTTAAATAATGTATCCCAAAAGGTAAATCTAAGTTGGCTACCTGGAGATCTCTTATTATAACCAAATATAAAATCACGATTAAATTCTAATGAATAAGAAATAGTTGCAAATATTTGAAATATTTGATTTCCTAATCCTCCCATTAAATGACCACAAACTTTTTTTCTTTCAGTCATTTTATATAATAAATATTTATTATATTACTAAAAAAAAAACTAGCTAAATCAAATAAATTTTTAATTAAATTTTAATTTTTGCAAAATTGAATATATAAACTCATATTTATTTTACAATAAACATGAATATTTATGATTTTGTTGTGGAATTCCAAAGATATAATTTATTTTGTAAGAATAATCTCCCTACTGAAATAGTCAGGTATTTGTTTTCCTTTATAATTTTTGATATTAAAAAGGTTATAATATACAAATATTTAGATAGCATTGTCGATGAACATAGGATTTTCAATGATTTAAATATTCATTTTAATACCATACCTTACCTAAATAGTACTAAATTTTTAAATAACAAAAATAGAATTGATGTAAAAAATTATCTATTATCAGAATTAAATAAAAAATTTTATAATTTGTATGTTTTTAGTCATTATTGCTGCGGTGGTAAGGGGATTAAAATTACTACATTTAACAATTAACTATTATATATCAAATTTGTATAAAATTGATTTTTTTTTTAAAATAATAAATATATTATATTTAAAAGTCATGTTAAAGATAAATTCATCTCTTAAATTTAGAAAAACACTTAGGCTTATTTCAGATCATATACAAGAAATTATGCCAATTCGAGTTAGTATCTTTGATTCAAATAAAGATTTACCATTAGGAAGATGGAAAAATCATGGTGAATTGAATAAAATAAAGATAGATGCAAATAATGACGATCATTGTGGTTGTTGTGACATGTATAAAAACACAGTTACTAAATAAATTATGTATCTATATTATATAACCTACATGAATACAAAGAAAAATAAAACAAAAAAATACACTAAAAAAAATAAAAATAAATTAAAAGGGTCCAGATTTACAGTCAGCAAAATGATTAAATCTATGCATGAATCAGACGATCAATTATCTATACCAAAAAAAGAGTCTTTTTTATTTGAATCTCCAAATTACAACTATAATTCTAGAAAAACGATTAAACAAATGACTATTGAAAATAAAATAGATGAAAGTAATTACAAAAAACTTAATTTATTAGCTGAAGAATCAAGAAAAATAGCAAAAAAACTTGATAGCTATCATTCTAATAAAATGAAGAAAATTTACTAAAATAAAGTTATATTTTTAATTCATATAAAAATATTACCTTTGTTATGATATGGGAATTAAAAAAAATTTTAAAAATTCTACTATTAAGTATAACATTAATGCTGATTATTTACTTATTGTTGAATCTCCTTCCAAGTGTAGCAAAATTGAAAATTTTTTAGGTATTAATTATGCATGTATAGCTTCAATAGGACATCTACAAACATTGAATGGACTGAAAAGTATTGATTCCAAAAATAATTACAAGCCAAATTTTTCAATAATTACCGAGAAAAAAGGTCATATTAATCAAATGAGTAATATTATATCAAAGTTCTCAAAAAATAATATTTTTTTAGCAACAGATGATGATAGAGAGGGCGAAGCTATAGCTTGGCATATTTGTATGTTATTTAATTTAGATATATATAATACTAAGAGGATTATTTTTCATGAGATAACCAAAAATGCAGTAATAAATGCTGTTAATAATCCTGTAAATATAAATTTAAATCTAGTTTATTCTCAATTTTCTCGACAAATTTTAGATATTATAGTAGGTTTTAAAGTTTCTCCTTTTTTATGGAAATATTTATATAATTATAAAGATAATTCATTATCTGCAGGAAGATGTCAAACCCCTGCTTTGCGTTTAATTTATGATAGTTATCAAGAAAATAATGATAAATATGAATTAAAATATAAGGTATCTGGAGAATTTACACATAAAAAAATAGAATTTAATTTAAATAAGTCCTTTGATAATGAAAAAACTCTTTGTGATTTTCTCGAAAAATCAAAAAATTTTGAACATAAAATTAATATTGGAAAAAAGTACGATACAGAATCATCTCCTCCCAAACCATTTAGTACATCTAGACTTTTACAAGTTGCTGGTAATCTATTAAATTTATCTCCCAAGCAGACAATGTTAATATGCCAAAAATTATATCAAGCTGGGTATATCACTTATATGAGAACAGAAAGTAATAAATATAGTTCTGTTTTTATTAATACATGCAATTTATTTATAAGTAGTAAATTTGGAGAAAAATATATTGGAGACACTAAAAAAATTACTAATTTTGATGTGACAAATCCTCACGAAGCAATAAGAGTTACTTCTCTTAAAACCACATCCATTGTAGGAGAAAAAGATGCAAAATTAAACAGTTTATATAAATTAATTTATAGTAATACAGTTGAAAGTTGCATGAGTAATTATACTGCAAACGTAACATGTATTAATATTAATTCTCCTTATGAACATCATACTTATGAATTTAAAAACGAGATACCTAGATTTTTAGGTTGGAAAGCGTTTAAAAAAAACGATAATGATTCACTATTGCAGTATGCAAATGGTTTAACATTGTTTTTTACCTCTATTAATAATACCCTAGTTAATTATAATTTTATTAATAGCATTGTGTCATTTAAGAACAATAATTATTATTATACTGAACATAGTTTAATTAACAAATTAGAGTCTCTAGGTATTGGGAGACCTTCTACTTATGCAAGTATAGTTGATACAATACAAGAAAGACATTATGTTGAGAAAAGAGATATTGAAGGTAAAACCTTTCAGTTTAATGAATATAAGCTTCAAAACGGGGATATATTAAAGAATAAAATAGAAAAAATTTGTGGATCTGAAAGAAATAAATTGGTGATAACTAATTTAGGTGTATTAACATTAGAATTTTTATGTAATAATTTCAATTCACTTTTTTCTTATGAATATACGAAAGAAATGGAGAACAAATTAGATGAAATAGCTAAAAATGAAACCAATTTTGAGAAAACTTGGTTTAACATTTGCGAGGATTGTGATAATGACATTAAAAATTTCTCGAAAAATATTAAAAATATTGAAAAATGTTCATTTCCTATTGATGATAAACATGAAATAATATTTGAAAGGTTTGGTCCATGTGTTAGGACGAAGGATGAAAATGGAGAATATAAATATTTCAATATTAATCCTGAAATTGAAATAAATTTGAAGAGACTGAAAGAAAAAGATTATGAATTTTCTCAAATTATTGTAAAAGATTCAGATTCAATCGGGGAATATAATGGAGTCCCATTAAATAAAAAAATGGGTAGATATGGTCCTTATGTAGAGTATAATAATAAAAATATTAGTCTTAAATCTTTAGACAAATCATTTAGTGATATCAATAAAGATGACATTATTAAGGTAATAGAAGGTACCTCAGAAACTGCAAATAATATTCTAAGAGAATTTTCTCCAAATTTAAGTGTAAGGAAAGGAAAATATGGTGCCTACGCTTATTATAAAAATAATGCTATGAAGAAACCTACATTTTTCAATATAAAAAAGTTTCCAAATAATTTTCTAGAATGCGAGAAAAATATTTTCATAAGTTGGCTTAATGAAAAATATAATATGAAAGACGAAGATTTTGTATAATTAATATATATTATGGATATATTTAATAATGATTCAATTCAAAGTAATGTTTATAATTTTTTTAACTTTATAATATTTGTATTATTATATTCATTTGTAATAACCTTTCAATATTACTTTAATAATTCTAGTTCATATTACATATCTTTAGCAATTGATATCGTTTTCACTATATTTATTATATCTTTTTCTCAAATACTCTTAACAAATTTCCAGACAGTTTTATCTTCTATTATTCTTTTTGTTATATTTGGATTTCTTGTTACAAGATTAATAGCAATTATAATATTTTCAGATAATTTTCAAAAAGTAGAAGAGAAAAGAAAAGATAAAGGATGTAAATTTGAAGATATTTCGAGAAAAATAAGAGAGAGTATTTTTTATAATAAAATGTATTATCTTTACAATACGGTTTTAATTTTATTTTTACTTTACATTATATTATTCTGGAATAATCAAATTAACAATTTGAATTTACCATTTTTGGAGAACAATCAATTAATTATTACTATAATCATTTTAATATTAATAACAATTTTTAGTATTTTGCATACATATGAAGCGATAAATTTAAAAAAATTAAACGAGAGATCAGTTGTTTGTGACAAGAATGTGACTGAATAGATATTATTTATATACGTAAAATTATATAAAATATATTTTTTATATAATATATGAAGTACTACGAGACTAATTTTATAGATTATATTAAATCAGTAAATGAATTTAATCTTCATGAAGATAAAAAAAAATATTTTGAGAAAATATCTGATGATTTTGATAAGCTATCTAATATTATATTCACTGGACCATCTGGAATAGGTAAATACTCACAAGTATTAAGTATAATTCAAAAATTCAGTCAAAGTGATTTAAAATACGATAAAAAAATTACATGCTATTTTGAGAAACTAAACTATACCTATAGGATTAGTGATATTCATTATGAAATTGACATGTCGTTATTGGGTTGTAATTCTAAGCAACTATGGAATGAAATATTCTTCCAAATTATAGATATTGTAACAATCAAACCAATAAAAAATGCCATAATTCTATGTAAAAATTTTCATTCTATCAATAACGAATTATTAGAAACTTTTTATAGCTATATGCAGCATACAAAAATTAATCCTAATGTGAATATTAAATTTTTCATATTAACAGAAAATATTAGTTTTATTCCATATAATATAATTAATTCATCAGTTCGAGTGAATTTTAAGAGGCCATCAATGGAAAGTTACAAAAAACTTTTTGAGAATAATAGAAATATTCAAAATAACGAATTGATTAATTCTGATTTTTTAAATAGAATAATTAGTTGTAACAGATTTAATAATAATTGCAAATCATTAACGGTATTAAATAAAATTGAAAATCAGAATATAGTAAATATTAAGGAATTAAAATATTTTGACAAAGTAGATCAAGAAATACCACCTGAATTATTTGATACTATAACTTCTATACTTATTGAAGAAATTATTAATTTTAAAACTTCTAGCTTATTATTGATCAGAGATAGTTTATATGACATTCTAACATATAATATTGATATCTACGAATGTATATGGTATATATTCTATTATTTAATAGATAATGGTTATTTAAATAAAGATGAAGATATATTAAGGAATACATTTTTGCAATTAAAATATTTTAATAATAATTATAGACCTATTTATCATTTAGAGAGAATGTTTTATAATATAGTAAGTAAGATTCATAATCTATGAAATTAAAAGAGGCATGTAAAATATTTAATATTAGTATTGATCAAATACATGACAAAGACTTGATAAAAAAAAAATATAAATTCCTAGCATTAAAATATCATCCTGATAAAAACAAATCAAAAGATGCAACAAATCGCTTTCAAGAAATTAATGATGCTTATCATTTTTTAACCAATGATAATGATGATTCATTTAAAATGAAAACTTACGATATGATTCTAAAAGAATATTTAAAAACAATAATTGAAAATGATACATATTTTGAAATTATTTATTGTTTATTAACAAAATTAATAATTAAATGTAAAAGAGAGAGTTTAAATTATTTAAAAGGCTTAGATAAGAAGACATTTACATTTTTACTAGAGTTATTAAATAATAACAAATATATATTTCACTTAGATGATGAATATATTGGCAATATTCAAAGTATTTATGAAAATAAATTTATAGAATATAATATTAATTTAAATCCTTCTGTTTCTGATTTATTAAATGATAATATTTATAAATTTGCTTATGAAGATCAAGAGATAATAATTCCTTTATGGCACAGACTTTTGAGATATGATGTAGATGAAAATAAATCAATAAATATTAATTGTATTCCTGAATTAAATGATAATTTAAAAATAGATGAAGATAATAATTTATATTTGAATATAGAAAGAGATGTTAAAGAAATAATGAACAAAGAATATTTGGATATTCAAATATCAGGGAAAGAAATAAAAGTATCTAAAGATGACATTAAATTATTAAATTATCAAGAAATTGTTTTGAAAGGACAAGGAATATGTAAGGCTAATTATTTTAATGTTTTGGATACTTCAAAACGCTCTAGTATCATAATATTATTAAATTTAAAAGCTTAAAAAAAAACTTATTAATATAAGTAAGATGATAAGTTTAAAGCAAGATTCACAAGCTAAATTACAAATTATTGAAGATGAAAATAAATATTTAGTAAAATCATCCGATGTTTTATTTTTCCTTAGTATATATGCATACTTTAAAGGTGCATATTTCTACAGTTTTATATCAATGTTACAGTTCATTTCTTCAAAATTATTTTGGATTCATTTATATTATTTTTTAAGAACCTTAGATATTTGGAGTCAGACTATTGGAATGTCTTATTTATTTATTAGGGCTAATATTTTTACAAATAGTGTATTTCATAAAACGATTGGTAATATGTTTATAGTAATAAGTATGATAAATTTTTATCTTTCATGTAATTTTTTTGAAAAAAGGAAAATATATTGGTACAAATATCATTTACTATTTCATATATTTGGGTTTTTTGCTGGTGTTTTTGGAATTAATGCTATAACTAAATAAATTATAAACATATTAATATTATATTATTATTATTAATATGTATTAATAATCGATAACTTTATTTTTATTCGAATAATTGGAGTCGCACACTTCTATTTCATCTGGATTATACATCTCAATATTATTATTTAAAATTCTGTATAGTAAATTACTTTTTATCTTTTCTAATGATGGTTTGCACTCTCCACCACAGCAACTATAAGGTAACATTTTCCATCCAATACCACCACAAAATTGATTTTTTGTTTTATCGTTTTGAATTTCAATTTGAAATAATTTATCTATTTCCATGTATGCAGTTTTCAATGATATTATTTGTTCATATATTTTTTTCCTTTTTATATGATTCAATCTTTTAAACTCAAATAATCTTTCTAATTCATTTAATATTGCTTCGGAATTTGGATAGCTATTTAATAATTTATTACAGGTTTGAATATATACTTTGCTACATTTAATATTATTTTTAACTACCCAAAGTTTATAAATTAGATTTGTTTTATAATCCTCTAGACACTTTATTATTGAAAATACATTTATACCATAACTAAATGGAAATCTATATCGTATTGACTGCGGAATTTCAAAGTGATTTGATTCTTTAATTTCTTTTATTTTTTCTTGTAAAATGGATATTTCTTCTCTAATTTCATCAATTAGATTTTGTTGCATATTATTATCGCTCGTTTCTAATTCTACTATAGACTCGTTAATCATATTTTGTTTTAAATCATCAGCGTCATCATTGCATTTTTCTTTTCTTTTTTGATATTCTTCTTTCAATTCATACATTTGAGTTCTATATGTATCTTCATTTATTATTTTTTTCTTCATTTCTTGGTTTAAAAACTTTTTATTTTCTTGATATTTAGCTTTTGATTTTTTATGACAGTCGGCTCTTCTTTTTAATATTATAGCATTTGATTCTGTTGTCTTTCTTCTCAATTTATCATGAAATGTGTGAAAACTAAAACTAGCTTCACTAAAAAGTAAAGTTTTTCCAGAAAGAAACATTGTATTGTTTTGTAATTTATCATATTGATGTGATGTCATTTTGTGTGCTTCTGATGCTGCATCTAATTTTAAATAATTAATTATCGCCAATAAAAAAGCCCCAAAAGCTGTTATGCAAGAAATTATTAAATTCGAATTTTCTAGCTTATCACCTGCACCACTTATTACTGATGCGCTACATGAAATTACTATTGTTGGTATCATTAAGGCATTTAACCATTTTGATGTTATGTGACTTGATTCTAAATAAATAATTTTTTGACTATTTAAATAACTTGCAATAATATCTAAATGATTTGATGTCAGAGTTACCATATCTGTTTTAAAATGTTTTTCTACTTCCTCTTTAATACTATACAAATCGTATTTTTCCCATTCTAATACACTTAATATTCCTATTAATTCTACTCTTGTAATGTCATTTTTCAATTTTAACATTTTGTTTTCAAACACTGTTTCATCGTCTGATCCTGTCCCTTTCAAAGGTATTTTCATATTATAATCTTTTAAATTCTTTTCTAGTAGATTTGATATTCCTTCTTGTTCTTCATCAGAACATGAATCTGATGGACTCTCAACTAATATTGAGTATCTACGTGGTGAGCCTCCAAATTTTTTATAATCTATATATCTTTTTAATTCATTTAATTTTGCTTCGTTCTCATTTTCTTCATTCATATCTTCGTCATCATCCAAAGCTTCATCTAAAAAATTAGATGATGTTCCACTTGAAGTCTTCTCTTCACATGGTGTATCATCATAATTTACTTGGATATATACACTATCGTTATCTTGAATATTGATGTTATTACTTAGATCGTACATACACTTTATATATTTTAATAAAAAATAATACTTAAATCACTATAATAATATATTTTAATAAAAATATACTATTTAAATGTAAAAAAAAAGTTTAAAACTTTTCTATTCAATAATTTACTTTTTTAAATTTATAAATAATTTTAATTCTATCCACTTATGCTTCAGCTACTACTTCCTTTTTTACTTTCTTTACTACACGTTTCTTTTTTACAACTGGTGCTTCTACTGGAGGAGTTACAATTTCTTCTGCTGCAACTGGAGTTGTTGGAGGTGCTGTTAATTCCTTTTCTTCATCACTATCATCAACTGTAGTTTCTACCGTTTTGCTTTCTTTTACTACAGCACCCTCATCACCTTCATCATCATCTAATACATTATCTACTTGTTTATTAATATTTGCTACATCATCTTCTGATAGATCAATATGACATTTGCCAAATATACTTACAACCTGTGGAGGTTTTACTACAGCTTGAACTAATTTCCAAGTAACTCCCCATCCTTTACCACCAAACCACAAACCGCCACATTGTAATACACAAGCACAATAACTTTTCTTTGGTACAAAATCTACTGGACTTACATTTTCATTTTCACAAGGGAAAATACAAGTATGGTTAGTATCATACAATTCAACTGACCATTTACCATTATAATTTGGTACCTTTGCACGAATAGATGGAGCTTTTGAATAATCAACTTTTTTTGTAGTTTTATCTTTTGAATATTTTAAAAATGGAAAGAAAGTATGTTTTGCTACTTCGCGAGACATACTCTCTCCAAACCAAGTTTCTGAATACCTTACAGCATCATCTAAAATTTTATCTTCAAATTGTTTTAATTTTTCTAGAAAATCAGTTGTTTCTTGTGTTTTATAGTCTTCAGTTGGAAATACTAATGACATTGTAAATCTACCATCTGGATTGCCATGTTCATCTACATAATCTGAAATACCCCAGGTCATCATTCTTGGAGTTGTGATATGCAATGAACGATTAGTTTGATTACTAATAATACTTACTGATTTAGCTCCTCGATCTGAAACACGAGGTTGCATATATCTGCAATCATTAACAGTCCATTCAGGAATTTTCAAAGTGATAGGCGCGTTAGAAGACATAATAGCTACTATTTTATACAATATATTAAAATCTAATCTTTAAATCAATTTTATGACATTTTAATTCCAAAAATATTTGTTTGCAGAATTAATGTGCAAAAAACAAAATTTCATGAATAATATAATAAAGAAATATATATATATTAATATTAATGGTAAGGAAAATGACAAAAGTTATGTCAAAACCTTTAAATGAAGAAATATGTTTTGATAATAGTATGAACGCTATCTACGTTAGAAATAATAACATATTAAAAATAAATGATTATTTTACTCAAAATATTGATTTGAAAAAATTTAAATTGAATTATTTAAGACCCATTGCAAAATATTACAAACTTAAATCATCTGGAAATAAAAATGAGTTGATTGATAGAATTATAAATTTTTTTGTTTCTACTAAAAATTCCATCATTATTCAAAGTTGGTGGAGGAGACATATTGTTATTTTATTTTTTAAACTTAGAGGACCTGCATACAAAAATAGTAACTTGTGTGTCAATGATAATGATTTCTGGACACTTGAGCCTATTTCCAAAATTAGCAAAATTCATTTTTTTACCTATACATCTTTAGATAAAATATATGGATGTAATTTTAAATCAATTTTAGAGTTATTAAATCACAATAGTAATCCTAGTAATCCTTATGATAGGGAGCCAATTTCAAAAAATACTATTAAAGAAATAATGAATCTTTTTTATATTAATAAAATCCTATTTCCTGAATATGAATTTGATAATAATTCAAATTTCAATCTGCATAAAATCGATATCCCAGAAATTTATAATTCTATTAATCTTTGCTACAGTTATTTCAGACCAAAAACTTTTAATAAAAATATTTTAAAAAATTCTAGTAATAAAATCAAATACATAAATATCTGTAATAAAAGAATTACTCCTATCGAAGAAAGAATCAACTCTGTTTTTATACTTTTTGATAGATATGATAATTATACTCAAAGTTCTTGGTTTTATAATCTTAGTTTTAATAAATTAGTTGCTTTTTATAGATGTCTTTTTGATATTTGGAATAGTAGGTTTAATCCTATTGGCACATGTGTTAAAAGAAAAATATGTACTTTATTTGATCCTTTCCAAACTATATTCAGGGGATCTGTATTTTACAATTCAAATGATCATAATAATTCCATTTATTCTATGAGAGTTGCATGTATTACAATCATTGAAAATTTTCTATTTACTTCTATAGATGATGAATATTCTAAAATCGGTGCGTTAAACTGCTTAACAGCTTTTACTGTAGTTTGTCCTGCTGCTAGAGCAACTATGCCGTGGCTTTATGATTCTATACGTTAAATATTTATTAATCTCTCTTATTCTTATTATTAGCAAAATAATAACAATACATTACTTATTAGCTATCTTTTTTGACATTGAATTAATATACTTTTTAATTTTACCTAAAGTTTTTAACTTTTAATTACTTATATTTCTATAATTTCTCTTATTTTTGCTAAAAACAAGTATTATTACAACTATAAATATTCATATTTTGTTATTTTCTATTTGTAAATATTCAAAATTTCTTAATATTTTTACTTTTTTTTACGCATTATTTTTTTTTACAGCATTTATCCTGTCATAAAATAGTTATTAAAAAACTATTTAAAAAAGAAGTGCTATACTATCATATAATTAGAATGGTTCGCTCATCTAAGACTGCTTCTGCTCCTACTCCTACAAAAACTGCCTCGAGTAAGGTAACTAAATCTCCAAAGAAAGAGGAAGTTGCCCCTCCAGTACCTCCTGTTGAAGAAACAACTGCCCCAGTTGAAAGTTCTGAGGCTATTGGTACTAAATTAGCTGAATTTAATGCTAAGCTTATGCAAATGATGCAATTACATACTACACTTAAACAAGATTTCAAGACATTATCTCGTTCTGTTGAACGTGAAATTAAAGCTGCCCAAAAGGCTTCTGCCAAGAAGAGACGTACCTCTGGTAACCGCCAACCATCAGGTTTTATTAAACCAACTTTAATTACTGATGAGTTAGCCACATTCTTAGGAAGAGCTAGTGGTACTGAAATGGCACGTACTGAAGTCAGCAAAGAAATTAACCAATACATTCGTTCAAAGAAACTACAAGACGAAAGCAATGGTCGTATTATCCGCCCTGATGGTCCTCTTAAGAAACTTCTTCGTGTTGGTGATGATGAAGAATTAACTTACTTTAATCTTCAACGTTACATGAAACACCACTTCATTAAAACCGAAGCTGCTTCCAGTGCATAAATATACAATTAATAATTATTAATAATAGATGTTTTAAAAATATAAATTTTTCAAAAATATAATAAAAAGATTTTATTATATTTAATTCTTATGTATTAGCAATTTATAAATGTTTAATAGGCAAAAAAATACATCACAAACCAATTTCAAATAATCAAATTTTCTAAATATATTTATTGATTTTGTACTTGTAATTAATGTTGAATTTACTAATGAATGTATGTTATCATTATTTTCCATTTCTTAATTAAATTGTATATATATATAAAGTTATTTTTACTAATAAATTAATATGTCCTTCTATGCTGTAGCCAACGGCAGAGAAATAGGTATATTTTCTAACTGGAATGATTGTAACCTATCTGTAAAAGGTTTCAAAAATGCCAAATTTAAAAAATTTTCATCTTCACAAGATGCTCAAACATTTATTAATAATTATAAAATGAATAACACAGATGAAATAGAATTTGATGATTTTGAACCTGATTTCTATGTTTATACTGATGGAGCCTGTTCTAATAATGGTAAAGCTGATTCTTTATCTGGAATTGGAATTTTCTTTGGTATTAATGATCAACGTAATCTCTCTAAAAAATTAGATGGAAAACAAACTAATAATACTGCCGAATTAACTGCCATTATTGAAGCATTTTATATTATTAAAAGTGACCTTGATAATAATAAAAAAATTGCTATTGTTAGTGATTCTCAATATGCTATTAGATGTTTAACTTCATACGGTAATAAATGTTATAATAAAAATTGGAATACTGATATACCCAATAAAGAACTAGTTAAACAGGCTTTTGAATTATATAGAAATATAAAAAATATAAAATTTATTCATATTAAAGCTCATACTAATAATAATGATATTCATTCAATTGGCAATTTTAATGCAGATAAATTAGCTAATATTGCTATTGGATTGGACGAATGTCCTTATCTAAAAAAATAAGTATCTTCTCATATACCTAAATGACTTATGTGTTTATTATGATTTATAATATATTTTTATTTCTTCAATAGAACCCCACGGCATATTACAATAATATTCTTTCAATAATTGATATTTACTAGTTAATTCATCTATATATTTTTTACAATCTATTTCTCTATAATTACCAATACTTATAATCAATCTCCCTTTAAAATTAGTTAATAGATTATAAGGTAATTCATTATGAGTGTAATCAATCCACGATAATAATAATATTTTATCGTTATGATTTTCCATTTTTTTAATATAATTTAAACCATCATCTTCAATAGTATGAACCCAAGCATTATATTCAGGTTGAATATCAATTGTTATAACATGATAATTCAAAAATTTATTAAATAAAAATGTATGAAAACTATTTCCAGAACAAGGATCTATAATTGTTCCATTTGGAACAAACTTATTGATAAATGTATTAATATCATTTAACGTATATTTATTAATTACAGTCCAAGAAAAAATTTCAACAAAATATTCCTTTATTAATTCATCGTCACATAGTTTAAAATTATATTTAGATTTGATATATTTTTTTCTGTTATTGAATATCTCTAAAAAATCATTATCATAAATGTAATCATTGTAAAAATTATATTTTATTATCACTTCTTCTATCATAATATAAAATATTATAACTATTATTTTATATTATTTTTTTTAATAGTCTGAAAATTCATCAAAATTATTCTGCCAGTCATACCATTTTGCTTTTTCATAATAAGGGAATATAGTTGCATCACAAAATATATTATGCATTTTAGTGGTATCAGGATCTACATTCCAATCATTTAAATCTTGATTAAATTCTTTACAATCACGAAACAAATCTATCATATCTCTAACATTAGAAACATCCCAATTATTTAAAGGTTGATTGAAATTAGAACAATGGCAAAACATTGAATACATACTTTCAACTTTTGAAACATTCCAATTATTTAAAGGCTGATTTAATTCTTCGCAACGATGAAACATACCCTGCATATTTTCAACTTTTGAAACATTCCAATCATTTAAAGATTGATTAAATTCTTCACACCCATAAAACATACGCTGCATATCTATAACACTAGAAACATCCCAATTATTTAAAGGTTGATTAAATTTTTCACAGCCTTGAAACATACGGTTCATTCTTTCAACATTAGAAACATCCCAATCATTCAAAGGTTGATTAAAATTTATACAATTTTTAAACATTGAATCCAAAGTCCATAGATTAGAAACATTCCAATTATTCAGTGGTTGATTAAATTTTTTACATTGCTCAAATATATTATGTATATGCAATACATTACTTATGTTCCAATTTCCAATAGGTTGGTTAAAATTTTCACATCCAGAAAACATATGATGTATATCTTCAACATTAGAAACATCCCAATTTCCGATTGGTTGATTAAAATTTACACATCTATGAAACATTAAATCCATTCTTTTAACATTAGAAACATCCCAATCATTCAAAGATTGATTAAAATTTGTACATTTTTTAAACATTTGTATCATATTTTCTACTTTTGAAACATTCCAACCATTTAAAGGTTGATTAAAATTTTCACATTCTTCAAACATATCATGCATATTTTCAACATTAGAAACGTCCCAATTTCCTATAGGCTGATTAAATTTTGTACAATTCCAAAACATATTTTCCATATCTTTAACATTAGAAACGTCCCAATTTCCAATAGGTTGATTAAAATTATGACAATTACAAAGCATGGCTTTCATATTTTCAACATTAGAAACATCCCAATTTCCAATAGGTTGATTAAATTCATAACAACTATTAAACATAGCTTCCATATCTTTTACGTTTGAAACATCCCAATTATTTAAAGTTTGATTGAAATTACTACATGAACAAAACATACGATCCATATTTATAACACTAGAAACATCCCAATCATTTAAAGGTTGATTAAATTTATAACAATCAGAAAACATACAACTCATATTTTTAACATTAGAAACATTCCATTTTGATATATTATCATTAAATTTCTTGAATGCAAATAATCCTGACATATCTGTTATTAAAGATATATCCCAGCATGAAATATCTCCATACATTTCATATGCTTCATCTTTATTGTCACACCATAAATTAACAGCTATTTGTAAATCTTCTCTTGTATTTGGTGTGAAAACTGTAAATTCTTTTATTGTATGAATTAGTTCATTTGGTAAAAATTCCATATTTAGATTCTTATAATAAAATATTAAAATATCTTTAAATGAAATCAATTTTTTATAATTTATAATTTATATATCATCACTTAACGAGTAAAAAAATATAAAAAAAGAGATATAATTAAATAAAACAATTTAAATAAAAAGTAACTTTCTAATTAAATGAAAAATAGCATTTATTACATCAAAAGAGTGAAATTTATAAAAAATAAAGATAATTCCGAAAACTTAAGTAATTTATGGATAATATGTTTTGAAACTGGTGATAAAATGGTAAAAGTATCCAATTATTTAAAACCTCTTATTTTAGATGAATTTTTGTTAAATTATAGTTTGTTAGATATTAAATCATTAGTTGAAATAACTCAGAACAATTTAAATTCTGTTTTATGGGATATTAAACGTTTGGGTGAAAGAAATTGTCAAAATGATTTCTATATAAAAAAAGTTGAATATATTCAAGTGCCTAGTGAAAAAATAACGGTTATTAACAATAAGGAACCTATAATTTATGAAGAAACAGATTTAAATAATAAAATAAATATAGGTAATTTTGAAGAAATATTAGATTTTAATCGTTCAGTACATCCAGATAATGATAATGGTGAAGAAATTACATACGATTTTGGATTATTTATGAATATAAATAATGAATTTAAATTCATATCTAATTCTTTTGTGGAATATGATAAAGTATTAATGCCAAGAAATCCTAAAAATATTAATGGTAAAGACAAATATTATGAAGTGAAACCTTATAGATGTTTAGATAGAAAAAAATGGGAAATAAAATCCTTACTGTCTAATCATAATGATGATAAAGAGGATGACGAAGATATTAATATGGATTCGTTATTTGGTTAGATAATAAAAACTGATTTTATATTTTTAACAAAAAATTGAATTAAAAATATATTCTATTTATATTAAATAAAAAACAAAAATGGGAAAATCATATAACAAAAATGTTAATTACATTTCAATGAGATCTGTTAAAAATAACAGAGATTCTAATAAAAGTTCAAAGAGAAATAGACAACGTTGTATTAGAGCATCAAATAATAATCAAATTATTGTTGATGATATTTCAAAACCTGATAATTGGAGACAAGTAGAACCAAAAAATTTTACTTATGAAAAACACACAAAATTAAAAGATTGGTCTTTTTCTATTCCTTATGATAAATATCAAAAAATTGGAAAATTAAGTAATTATTCTATTTCAAATGAAATTACGGAAAAAGAATTTGCTATAAACAACCCTCATTTAAGCCATGCTGGGATACCAAGTAAAAACCCAATAAAAATAGATCAACATGGTGTTGCTTATTGGGATAAATCAAAAGGTTCTACACTAGATAGAATTAATACTATACTTGAAACTAATGAAAAATATAATATATTAGATAAAGATATAAATAACAATTATAATAAATATAATGACATTAAATACACATTTACATCAAATAATTATTTAAAAGCATGTAAAAAGCAAATTGAACGTAGAGGTTCTAATTCTGTTTTTAAAGGCCATAATAGAGATGACAATTAATTATCCTAGACTTTCACCGTCTGATGAATAACAAGGAGGATGATACCATTTTGCATTTTTTTCTTCATCAAACAAAGACATATCTAAAAATATATCATATGTAACGCAATTATCAGAAACATTCCAATCATTAAGTGATTGTTGAAATTCATTACAATGATAAAACATTTCATCCATATTTTTAACATTAGAAACGTTCCAATTGTTTAAAGGTTGATTAAATTTATAACAACTATAAAAAATTTCAGTCATATCAGTTACATTAGAAACATTCCAATTATTCAACGATTGATTAAAAATATAACAATAGGAAAACATTTCAGACATATCAGTTACATTAGAAACATTCCAATTATTCAATGATTGATTAAATAAATGACAGTTACGAAACATTTCAGACATATCAGTTACATTAGAAACATTCCAATTATTCAATGATTGATTAAAATCTTCACAAGCATAAAACATTTCAGACATATCAGTGACATTACTTACGTCCCATTTTGATACATTACCATTAAATCTTGGTTTCCAAAAAAATAATTTAGACATATCTGTTATTAATGATGTATCCCATAACGATATATTACCATATTTTTGCAATGCTTCATCTTTATTCATACACCATAAATTAACTGCTGTTTTTAACTCTATTTTTGTATGTGGTTTAAAAATAATAAAATCTTTTATTATATTTTGTAGTTCGTTAGGTAAGAATTCCATATGTTTGTATTTAAAAAATATTTTTTTTTTATATATATTTTATACATTATTAATAAAAATGCAAATATACTGTACTAATAACCAGCATCGGTCATAAATCTTTTTCCTGGGTGATACCATTTTGCTTTTTCTTCATAACTGAAAAATGTTGCTTCATAAAATGCATTATCATAAAAACATTCATCTTGTACTAACCAATTATTTAAATCTTGATTGAATGATGATGCTCTATAAAACATATGTTGCATAGATTCTACATTAGAAACATTCCAATTATTTAAATCTTGATCGAAATTTTCACAATCATCAAACATGAAATTCATATTTTCAACATTAGAAACATCCCAATTTCCAATATATTGATTGAAATTATTACATCTACAAAACACACCACTCATATCTTTTACATTAGAAACATTCCAATTATTTAAAGGTTGATTGAATTTTATACATAGTTCAAATATAGAACTTATATCTTTCACATTTGATACATTCCAATTATTTAAATCTTGATCAAAATTTTTACAGCAAAAAAAGGTAGATTTCATATTTGTTACATTAGAAACATTCCAATTATTTAAAGGTTGATTGAAATTTGTACATTCATTAAACATTCCTCTCATATTTGTTACATTAGAAACATTCCAATTATTTAAAGGTTGATTGAAACTAGAGCAATTGTAAAACATTGTTTCCATACTTGTGACATTACTTACATCCCATTTTGATATATTACTATTAAATGATTGTTTCCAATAAAACAAGCGAGACATATCCGTTATCAATATTGTATCCCACAATGATATATCACCATATCTAGTCAATGCTTCATTCTCATTTTCACACCATACATTCACAGCTGTCCTTAATTCTTGTTTTGTTTTTGGTCTAAATATAATATAATCTTTAATAATACTATTAATTTCAATAGGAAGTTCTTCCATATAAATTAATATATAAATATTTATTTATATCCTATTATGAACATGGTAATAATCCATACAAAATATTATTATTTTTTTTCACGTAACATTTTAATATTAAAATAAAAATCACTTTATTCTTTATTTTCAATATAAATTATTTTATCAAGGTATAATCCTTTTAATTCGGTTTTATTATTTTTAACATAATTAAAAAATATTTGATGTCTTCCATGTTTTCTCGTTTTTAATTTTTTAAAATTTGAAACTTCATAATAGTATTTTTCATTATGCATAATTGTATTAATCTCATTAAACATTCCTTTTTCATAAAATTCTTCTATTGTTAATTCTGTAAGTTGGTTACTCATATATTTAAAAAAGCATTATAGTTTTAAATTATTTTGCAAATATATTTTACACCCAATAAAAACCATGAGGTTCTAATATTTCTTTTAATTTATTTTCATTTACCAAACCTAATTTATTTTTCATTTTTAATTCTTCGCCTTCATCATCTACATAATCTAAAATTTTTCTTAATTTATTTATTTTTTCTAGATTTATATCTTTATCTTTTTCTTTTATAAAATCTTGATAGCTTTCTATATTACTTTGATCCTTAAAATTTCTATAAAGTTCAAACGATTTATTTATTGTATATTTTGAATCCAAATTGTAATCTCCACCCACTGTTAATAATACTGTTCTTAAATCTTCCATTGATATTTTTAAATCATTTCTTATTTCCTTGCAATCATACAACACTACAGTATGATTCAATAAACTCAAATGCCTTATTATATAATCACAATTATACATAAACATATCCATATCATCACTTAAGCAACCATAACATTCATTTTTTGTAGATAAATAACCGCATAATTGATCTGCTTCTTGTTTAGCATCAAAATATTGAACACCATACGCTTCCATTAATTCTTTTACATTTTTTATTTGTAAATCTGAAATTCTTATTGATTTTTTTTTTAAAATATTTATTTGATCTTCTAATCTTTTTCTCTCTGATGAATCTATAATTTCATTGTTCATTTCAATTTGTAACTTTTTATATTCTTTCTCTGCTTCTTTCTTTTCATAATACCTCTTCATTAACAACTCTTTCTTTTCCGGAGGTGGTTTTCCATCAAATATAAAAATAGGTTTTATATTATAATATCTTAATATTGAAATAAATAAATACATCTGTTCCATTAAATCTCCATAACAAGCAAATTTATAAAGATAAATTGATACATCTATTACTATTATTTTATCTTTCAATAAGCTTAAGTGTATTTTCTTTATACTTTTATCACTACAGGTATCTGATAAATATCTATTTAATTTTGGTATTCCCATTTTAAATATATTAGGAAACGTTTTTTTATTTCAATTTTTTATATCTTTATAATATAAAACTGATATGTCAAACCATGAACATTTTATACGATCCATTAAAAAAAACAAAATTGTTAATAATGCAAAAATAGATTTCAGTGTTCCTAAGTATGCATTTAATAAACATAATCAATTAATAAATATTATTAAATTAGGATATAATGAATTTTCACCTTCAAAAATTAGTATATTTAAAGAAAGTGCCTCATTAGTGCAAGGTAATTCTTTCAACTATATTCCAATACAAATTAGAAAAATTATTACTGTTCAATTTTCTAAAAACTACCAATTTACATTTAAAATTGATAATCGTATATTTAATGTATTTATTTCTACTGATAATACTAGTAACAACATTAATAAAAATATTATTGTAAAAATCTATAATATTCTATTTTTTTTTAATTACTTCTCCAAATCAAAACTATGTAATCAAATATTAAATATTTATATTTATTTTACTAATACAAAAAAAAAATTACCTCAAAATTTTGAAGTTCTGGATAGACAACATATTAACACTGCATTTACTAAAACATGTGAAAAGGTTGGAGAAATTTATATATACCGATTTGAAGAATGGATTAAATCTTTAATTCACGAATGTATGCATTCTTTTGGTTTTGATTTTTCTCAAAATTTTTCAAAAAGTAATGATATTTATGCATCTAAAATTTTACAAAAATATTTTCCAATTAATTTCGATATTTCTTTATATGAATCATATGTAGATATTATGGCTATTTATATAAATACACTTTTCGTATCCTTTTATACAACTAATAATAAAGATGCTGATAATTTCAATACAAAGGTTATTAAAAAAGCTAACAATTTATTTATTAATGAACTTTACTTTTCTTTATTTCAAACTATCAAAATTTTAGATTATTATGATATTAAATACAGTGAAATTGCTTATAACAATAAAATAGTACTTCATAAATATGATGAAAATACTCCTGTTTTCTCTTATTTTATTATTAAGTCTATTCTTTTTTTTCATTTTCAAAATTTATTTTCATGGTGTATTAAAAATAATTCTAATTTTATTGATTTTGAATGTAATAATAAAAATAAAAACTCTTTATCATGTAATAAAAAAATCAAATCATTCTGTTATTTCATAATAAAACATTATAATAACCCTAATTTTATCTCTGATATGGAAAATATGCATAAATACTATAAAAATATAAAAAATAATAATGATATTTTCAAAACACTCAAATTTACATTATATGGTTAATTTATATTATTTAACTAAGTAATATAAAATTTAATTAAATCTTATTTCCTTTTCTTTTTTTTAATACTTTCTTTTTTGTTTTAGTTTGTTTCTTTTTTTTACCTTTTTTATTTTTTCCCTTTTTACTTTTTTTTGTTTTTCCACCTGAATATCTTGTTTTTTTTGTTTTTTGTTTTTCTGCTTCTTCATCTTGTAAAGTTAATTCTTTATTAATTT
>MDSZ01062307.1_pt1 | contig 28414 bp, 23 predicted proteins | sample 811201 | NCBI WGS metagenome assembly MDSZ01 (sample SAMN05326647, study PRJNA326480) | marine metagenome | isolation source: seawater | place: Indian Ocean: North | collected 2010 | reverse complement strand
GATATCAATTCCCATCCCATACAATATACTTTGCTGGGTTTAGTATGAATAAAGATAGAAGTAAGTTATTAACGAGTAAAAATTATAAATATTAAATAATTTTTGCACAATTTTTATGTAACATTGAGTGAAGTTCTATAAGTTTTTCAAAACTCTTATTATAACCACCTCCAAGAACACCGCATAAAGGAATATCTTTTGAGTAAAAATTTTCAATTACAATTTGGTCTCTTTTGTTGATACCTTCGTCAGTAACTTTTAGCCTTCCTAATCTATCTTCGTGGTGAATATCTACTCCCGCAATATAAAAAACAAAATCGTAGGTGTCTTTGTTTAATTTCTTTAAGTTATTATTTAATATATTTAGATATTCTATATCTTCCATGTAATCTTTTAACTCAATATCAATATCACTTTTAGATTTTTTAGCAGGATAATTTGATGCACAATGCATACTAAAAGTAAGTACATCTTTATCATTTTGAAATATTTCAGAGTTACCATTACCTTGATGAACATCTAAATCTAAAATCAAAATTCTTTTTGCGTACCCCCTGCTTTTTAAATAGTTTGCAGCAACTGCTACATCATTAAAAACACAGTATCCAGCTCCAAAACTGAAAGTTGCATGGTGACTACCGCCTGCAGTATTACAAGCAAGTTTCGAGTCCAAGGCAAGTTTACTTGCTAAAACAGTTCCTCCCGTTGCTACAAACGATCTTCTCACGACGCTATCATTTATTGGAAATCCGATTTTCTTTTGAGCTTTGATGTCTAATGTTTTATTTTTAATGTGATTTATATAATTTAACGAGTGTGAGGTTTTCATTGTCTCAATCGAACATTCTCTTGGTATATGAAATTTTTTAACAACTCCGATTTTTAAAAGATAATTAGCTAACGCTCCAAATTTCTTTATTGGAAATTTATTATCATCGTTAATTTTTGCTACATAGTCGGGATGATTTACTACAGGCAATTCCATTTAAAGAGGATATCTTATCTTTCAATACATAATGCAATACCCATTCCGCCCCCGATACAAAGAGTCGCTAAACCTTTCTTAACATCTCTTTTAATCATTTCATGAATAAGTGTTACGAGTATTCTAGTTCCAGACGCTCCAATTGGGTGGCCCAACGCTATTGCCCCACCATTTACATTTACTTTCTCATCGGGAATAGAAAGAGTTTTTACAACCGCTATACTTTGGGCAGCGAAGGCTTCATTAACCTCAAAGAGGTCTACGTCCTTGACGGACCATCCAGCCAAGTCTAAAGCCTTTTTAGCTGATGGAATTGGTCCTGTGCCCATAAACGCTGGATCCACCCCACAACTTGCCCATGATTTTATTTTAACTAATTTTTTTAAGTTTCTTTTTTTGGCCTCTTCATCAGTCATCAAAGTTACAGCAGCGGCTCCGTCATTTATCCCCGAGGAATTTCCAGCTGTAACAGTTCCGTCTTTTTTGAATACCGGTTTTAATCTTGAAAGTGCATCTAAGTTTATTCCTTCTCTAGGGTGTTCGTCTTTATCAAAATTAATTTCAGCTTTTTTTGATTTAATCTTAAAATTAATTATTTCATCTTTAAATTTTTTTTCTTTTTGTGCTTTTAACGCTTTTTCTTGAGATTTTAGCGCGAACTTGTCCTGTTCATCTCTTGTAACCTGAAATTTCTCAGCAACATTTTCTGCGGTTATACCCATGTGATAACCATTAAATGCATCCCATAATCCATCTTTAATCATTGTGTCTACTAATTCAATATCGCCTAGCTTTTTTCCTTCTCTTAAATAAGTCGAGTGGTGAGCTAGTGACATACTTTCTTGACCACCAGCAATTATTATTTTTGATGAATTTGAGATGATACTTTGAAAACCTGCAACAATAGATCTTAATCCTGATCCACATACCTGATTGACAATATGGGCTGGTATTTCTTTAGGTATACCAGATTTTATAGCAGCTTGGCGCGCTGGGTTTTGACCAATTCCTGCAGTTAGAACTTGTCCAAAGATTACTTCATCTACATCACTTTTTTTTAGTTTTGATTTTTCAACTGCATTAGAAATTACTGCTGCACCTAAATCAACACTAGAGATATTTTTAAGTGATTTACCAATTGATCCCACAGCAGTTCTCACACCAGATGTTATAACAACAGAATTACTCATAAATACAATATAACGATTTTATTTCTTTAATTAATATACTTTATTTGGTATTTCTTGTATATGCGCTTGTAGCTCAACTGGATAGAGCGCTTGGCTACGGACCAGGAGGTTCTGGGTTCAAATCCTAGCAAGCGCACCAATAATAAAATTGAATATTATTGATAATTTCAAGTTTTCAATATATATGATCTGTAACCAGTTAACTCCTTAACAAACAATGATGTTTAATAATATAAGGTCGTTACCAGAGAGATTATTTAATGAAAATCAAAAAAACTTATTTTTAACAATATTTGTTGTAAGTGCCTTAAGCAGAGCAATTGCTGCCTACTTCTACGGCGATAGATTTTTAGAAAATGAATGGGCAATACTCGTTAAAAATTTATATAATTTTGGTCATTTTTCATTGTTAACTTTCGATGACTTATTTCTTCCAAACTTGTGGATGCCGCCAATATATGGTTACTTCGTTTACTTACATGCACTTATATTCGGTTTGAATGAAAAATTAGCTTCCATAGTAATAATTACGCAAATTCTTATTTCATCAATTACACCTATTGTTTTTTATAAAATTATTTCCATTTTTTTTTCAAGACATTTATCCTTAATTGGCGTACTAACCTTTTCCTTGTTTCCTTTGGTAATTTATTCTGCAGTCCAAATTTCCTCAGTAACTATTTACCTTTTTTTAATTTTAAGTTTTATTTATTTAATACTTCATTTTAATGATAAAAAAAAATTAAAATATATTTGTTTAATAGGAGTTATAGCCGGCATTTTAATTTTAACAAGAAGAGATTTTATTTTATTATATTTATTTTCCCTAATTTATTTAATAATTTTTTTTAAAATAAATTATAAAAAAATTATTTTAATTTTAGCTGTTTCACTATTAACAATATCACCATATCTTCTAAGAAATTATGTTGCTTTTGATAAATTTATTATTCACTCAGGGTTAGGTTATAATGTTTGGAAAGCATATAATCCTAATGCAAAAGTAGAAGGGTACTATGAGGAATCAAACGAATTAAAATTAAAAATTAGTAAAGTTAAGAAGGATATTAACTACAGAATTAATGAAGATAAAATCTATTTAGAGGAAGCAAAAATTTATATAAATGAAGATCCTGGAAAATATATAAAACTGTTTTTTAAAAGATTATTTTCTTTTTATTTTTTAGATTTAGAATCATCTCAACCAAATTATTATAATAAGTTTCACATTTTTCCAAACTTAGTATTGTCAATATTTTCATTCTTGGGATTAGTTTTTTGTTATAAAAAAAATTTGAAACTAAACTATTTAATTCTAACAATGTTTTTAATCTTATTCGTCTATTCTTTCTTTGCACTACTGCCAAGATACAAACTTTATATTTTGCCATTTCAGATTATTTTAAGTTTAAGTTTCTTAGATTTTTTAATTAAGAAATTAAGTAAAAATAATTAATTGGCCACTTTGCGTCTGAAAACCTTTGCTTAGATCTATATTTAAATCCTTTACTGCCTTTTTGACGCCCTCTTGGTTAATAAAGTTATAATCGTCTACCAAGATAATCGCATTTTTTTCAAGTCTATCTTTAATAAAATTAAAACAGTCTTTTGTTGGTTGATACAAGTCAAAATCAAGATGAACAAAGCTGTATTTTAAATTTGATAATTTTTCCATATTTTCTTTTTTTAAATTAGGAAAATATCCTACTATAGTTTCCAATTTTGAATTTTTCTTAGAAAGAATTTCGTTCAACTCTTCCGTCATCTTTATATGGTCAAAGTCTTTAAATCTTGTTTCTTTGGTAAATGGCTTATAATTTCCTTGATAATGTTCATCATATTTTGAAACATTTTCTTTAATTTCAGCTGCATGAAAGCCAAAGCTATCAATTGCATAAATTTTTGAGTTCTCTTTTATAAATCTTGATATTGTTGTCAAAGTTCCACCTCTATCTGTTCCAAACTCAATGACATTAGTAGCTTTGCCTTCAAATAAAGTATTAAAAACTTTAATTAATTGATAGACGGTGAAATTTCTTTCTTTGTCTTGAGAAGACCTTGTTTTAATTAAATTCCAATTTTCTAAAAATTCTTGCGGATAATCAATCTCAACGCTTAAAAAATATTTTCTGAGATGCCAATAGAATGCTGATAACCACATGACAACTAACATTTGTTGATTTTCGTTGAATAATCTTCCGACTAACGATCTTATTTTTTTAAACACCATAAATAAATAGATTTTAACTTGTTAGTGATCATATATCAAGGCTCTTACAACATTACCAATTCAATTCAATAAATGTTCATAACTCTTTATAACCCATAATTATTCAAAAAATAAAACTTTGTAAAAATCACAACTTTGCGTTTCAAGCTTGATCTTTTATCTTTATCCAATATATTTGGTATATGAAATTTAATTTTAAAATCTCATTACAAAATTCAGTTATAATTTTCTTTATTATATCTTTGATCATTTTGATTTGCCTTACGAAAATTTTATAAATATGCTATTGTTAAAATTATTGTACTTAAAATGATTCTATAAAAAACGAATATATTCAAACTAAATTTTTGAATATAATTTAAAAAAAACCTTATTGTTATTAAAGAGGAAATAAACGAAAATAAAATAGCATATAGATTAGTAATAGATAATCCTAAATCATTATTATTATAGATATTAAACAAACCAAAAAAACTTACTGCTCCCAGGGTAGGAATAGATAATAGGAAAGATATTTTAGCGGAGTCGTATCTATTAAATTTCATAAATCTAGCTGCACTAATAGTAACCCCAGATCTACTTACACCCGGTATAAGAGCTAAGACTTGCATTGAGCCTATAAAAAAAACTGACTTTAAATCAAGGTTATTACTTAATTTATTCTTAAATTCAAATCTATCACTAATATAAAGCACTATTGCAAATAATAGTGTCATCCATCCTATAACCTTTATACTTCGCAAACTATCTATAAAATTGAATTTTATTAATATGAAACCAATAATAATAATAGGAATTGAAGCTAATAATATTTTAAAAAAAAGTAACTTATTTTTTATGAAATTTATAATGTCTTTAAAAAAATAAAAAGTAACTGCAAGAAAAGAACCGATATGTAAACTTATATCAATAGAAAGATTTTGATTTTGAAAATCAGACAATTTAGATATTAATATTAAGTGAGATGTTGAGCTAATTGGTAAAAATTCTGTAATGCCTTGTATTAATGATAAGATTATAAGTTCAAACATTTTCTCCCTTTTTAATTAAATACTATGTTTTTTTAATGATACCATTTTTTGCATAGCTGATATGTTTAAAATACTTGTAAATTCCTTGATTTTTTAATTTAAAGGTAAGTAGTTATTACCTATTTTTACTGTAAAAAAAAACATTTTTACTCTATTTTTGGCTGTTATGAAAAATAAAATGTTAAAGTTTATTGAGTTAAGTCAAGAAACGCCAAATAAAAGAGATACTGAAAAAAGAAAAAAAGATTTTGGTGAAATTTATGACGAATTTATAAACAGTAAAGCCAAGGAACAATCAAGCAGGTGTTCACAGTGCGGGGTACCTTTTTGCCAAATACATTGTCCATTAAGTAACAATATTCCAGATTGGTTAAAATTAACTGCAGAAGGAAGGATTAAAGAAGCTTATGAAATTTCTCAAAGCACAAATAATATGCCTGAGATTTGTGGTAGGATTTGTCCTCAAGATAGATTATGCGAAGGGAACTGTGTAATTGAACAATCAGGTCACGGAACCGTAACAATAGGTTCAGTTGAGAAATATATTACCGACACGGCTTGGGAGAAAAATTGGGTTAAACCCCTTAAAATTAAAAAGGAATTAAAAGAAAGCATCGGAATAATTGGTGCGGGTCCTGCTGGTTTAGCATGCGCAGAAGAATTAAGAAAAATAGGGTACAAAGTTGTTATTTATGACAGATACGATAGGCCGGGTGGTCTATTAATTTATGGCATTCCTAATTTTAAGCTCGAAAAATTTGTTGTTGAGCGTAGAACAAAATTATTAAAAGATAGTGGTATAGAATTTATTCAAAATTTCGAGATAGGGAAAGATGCAACTTTGGATCAATTAAAATCAAAACATGATGCAGTTTTGATTGCTACAGGTGTTTATAAGGCGAGAGAAATAAAAATTCCAGGTTCAAATTTGAAAAATATTTTTCCCGCAATGGATTTCCTGGTAGCGTCAAATAGAAAGGGCCTAGGAGACGAAGTGAAACTTTTTGATGACGGAACTCTCAACGCAGCAAATAAAGATGTGGTTGTCATAGGTGGCGGAGATACCGCTATGGATTGCGTAAGAACAGCGATAAGGCAAAAAGCAAAATCAGTGAAATGTATTTATAGAAGAGACAGAGAAAACATGCCGGGCTCTGCAAGAGAAGTAGGAAACGCGGAAGAAGAAGGTGTAAAATTTATGTGGCTATGTAACCCTAATTCTTTTTTAGGTGAAAAAGAGGTAAAGGAAGTTGAAGTTAATAAGATGAAGCTAGGTGAGCCGGATAGTTCAGGTAGAAGAAGCCCAATACCTATTCAAGATGGAAAATTTAAAATCAAAGCAGATCTTGTTATTAAGTCATTAGGGTTTGACCCCGAAAATTTACCTAAATTATTTAATAACGAAAGCCTTTCAGTTTCAAAATGGGGAACCATAAAAATAGATCTTAAAACAATGCAAACTAATTTAGATGGAGTTTTTGCTGCCGGTGACATTGTTAGAGGGGCCTCCTTAGTAGTTTGGGCCATAAAAGATGGAAGAGATGCAGCTGAACAGATTGATAAATACATAGCCGCAAAAAAAAGAGAAAAGGAAATTGCAGCATGATTAAAAGGTATTTAAAGAATAGAGATTTTCTTGAAAGAAATAACGCTTATGACCCCACCCTTGAACATGAAGCTTGTGGTGTCGGAATGATAGCTACAACTGATGGAAAAAAAAGCCGTAAAGTTGTGGAATATGGGATCGAAGCACTTAAAGCTGTATGGCATAGAGGTGCAGTTGATGCAGATGGAAAATCAGGTGACGGAGCAGGAATTAAAGTAGAAGTATCTCCAGATTTTTTCAATCAAAAAATTTTAGATACAGGCCACTCTCACGACCAAGACAAAAGAATCTGTGTGGGAATGATATTTATGCCAAGAAATGATTATGCAGATCAAGAAAAGTGTAGATCAATTATTGAGACAATTCTTTTAAATCAAAATTATTATATTTATGGTTGGAGACAAGTTCCTGTGAACCCTAAAGTTCTTGGGCAAACAGCAGAATCTAATCGACCAGAAATTGCGCAAGTTTTATTTAGAAAAAATGAAATTATCAAAACAGACGATTTGGAAAGGGATTTGTATGTAGCAAGAAAGATAATAGAAAAAAAGGCTAGAGAAAATCAACTTAAAAGCTTCTATATTTGTTCTTTAAGTTCAAGATCTATAGTTTATAAAGGAATGTTTCTAGCGGAAGCTCTAGCAGATTTTTATTTAGACTTGAATGATAAAAATTTTAAATCAAGATTTGCTATTTTTCATCAAAGGTATTCCACTAATACTTTTCCAAGTTGGGACTTAGCTCAACCGTTTCGAACTCTTGCTCATAATGGAGAAATTAATACGCTTAAAGGAAATGTAAATTGGATGCGTATTCACGAACAAGATATGTCCAGCAATCTCTTTAAAGATGTTGAAGATTTGAAACCTGTAATTATTCCTGGTAATTCTGACTCCGCGTCTCTTGATAATGTATTTGAACTTTTAACCCACTCAAAAAAACTGGCACCATTAATTAAATTAATGATGATACCTGATGCTTGGTCTAAAAGAAGTAAAACTGTTCCTAAAAATCATCAGCAACTATTTAATTTCTTAAATAGTACGATTGAACCATGGGACGGCCCCGCAGCGATCTGCGCTACAGACGCCAAATGGATTTTAGCTTCAGTTGATAGAAACGGTCTAAGGCCTCTAAGATATACTATAACTTCGGACGGATTAATATTTGCAGGCTCAGAGACAGGTATGATAAAAATACCTGAAAACAATATTTTCAAAAAGGGTCGTTTAGGACCAGGCGAACTTATTGCCGTTGACCTTAAAGAGGGTAAACTTTATCAAGACAAAGAAATTAAAGACTACATTTCAAAAGAATATAAACAATTTAGTAAACAAATTATTGACTTAGATAAAAAACTTAAAGTAACTCACAAAGAGGAAATTAATTTTACTGGAAGTGAATTAAGAAGAAGACAATTTCTTTCAGGTTACAGTATAGAGGATTTGGAACTAATTTTGCATCCGATGGTGGAAGAAGGCAAAGAGGCTACTGGATCAATGGGTGACGACACACCTGTCGCAGTTCTCTCAAGCCATTTTAGACCAATCTCTCATTATTTTAGACAAAATTTCAGTCAAGTAACTAATCCCCCAATTGATTCTTTAAGAGAAAACAAAATTATGAGCTTAAAAACTAGGTTTGGAAACTTAGGAAATATACTTGATTTTAATAATTTAACCGAAGAAAATATTTATGTTTTAGATAGTCCCATATTGACTAATTCTCAATTAAAAAGGTTTAAGAAAATTTTTTCAAAAAAAATCAAAATAATTGACTGTACTTTTAATGTAAAAGATTCTTTAAAAGACAATTTAGAAAGACTAAAAACAGATGCTGAAATAGCTGTTAGAGAAGGAAGCTCAACTCTTATACTCAGTGATAAAAATATTTCTGAAACTCGATCTTACATCCCAATGGTTCTTGCCGTTGGTGCTGTCAATTCTAACTTAGTAAAACTTGGATTAAGAGGCTACTGTTCTTTAAATGTTGAGACTTCTGAAACATTAGATACTCATTCTTTTGCAGTTTTAATAGGAGTAGGAGCAACAACTATTAATCCATATCTTACTATTGATAGTATTTACCAAAGATACGAAAAGAAACTTTTTGGAAAACATAATTTTAACGACTGTGTTTCTAGATTCAAAAAATCTATAGAAAATGGGTTATTGAAAATAATGTCGAAAATGGGCATATCTGTAATTAGTTCATATAGAGGCGGTTGTAATTTTGAAACAGTTGGTTTAAGTCGGGCTTTAGTGTCAGATTTTTTTCCAGGCATGATTTCAAGAATATCTGGAATAGGACTAATAGGTATAGAAAAAAAAATTAAATCTCTGCATAGGAAAGCCTTTAAAAAAGATATTCAAGTTCTACCAATCGGAGGTATTTACAAATATAGAAAAACTGGTGAAGATCATCAATTTCAGGGCAGATTAATTCATACATTGCAGCACGCAGTTGGATCAAATTCATATGAAACTTTCAAAAAATATACTTCTGCAATTAATAGCATGTCCCCAACTAATTTAAGAGATTTACTGGATTTTAAAAAAAATAACAAATCAATTGAGATTAAAGAAGTTGAGCCCATAGAAAGTTTAACCAAAAGGTTTGGCAGTGGTAGCATGTCACACGGGGCGCTTTCCGCAGAGGCCCATGAAACTCTAGCAATAGGTATGAATAGAGTGAAAGGCGCCTCCTGTAGTGGTGAAGGCGGTGAAGATCCTGCGAGATTTAAAACTTTATCCAATGGGGATAGTGCAAATTCCAAAGTAAAACAAGTAGCTTCAGCTAGGTTTGGAGTTACGATTGATTATTTAAATAATTGCAATGAAATTGAAATAAAAATAGCGCAAGGAGCAAAACCGGGTGAAGGAGGTCAGCTGCCTGGGTTTAAAGTAACAAAAGATATTGCCAGATTAAGACATTCTACACCAGGTGTTACACTTATTTCTCCACCTCCTCATCATGATATTTATTCAATTGAGGATCTTGCTCAATTGATCTACGATCTTAAACAAATCAACCCAAAAGCAAGAATTGGTGTAAAATTAGTTGCAGCTACAGGTATTGGAACTATTGCAGCTGGAGTAGCCAAAGCAAAAGCTGATGTCATTTTAATTTCCGGGCATTCTGGCGGCACAGGAGCAAGCCCACAAACAAGTGTGAAATATGCTGGAATACCATGGGAAATGGGTTTAACTGAAGCTAATCAAATTTTAACTTTAAATAATTTAAGACACAAAGTTACACTTAGGGTCGATGGCGGTCTAAAAACGGGAAGAGACATTGTTATAGCAGCTATGATGGGTGCAGAGGAATTTGGTATGGGAACCTCATCATTAATAGCTATGGGGTGCATAATGGTTAGACAATGTCACTCCAATACTTGTCCAGTCGGTGTATGTACCCAAGATGATGATTTAAGAAAAAAATTTACAGGAACTCCAGAAAAAGTAGAGAATTTTTTTAGATATGTTGCAGAAGAAGTAAGGGAAATTTTAGCATCTTTAGGTTTTAAAAATTTAACTGATATCATAGGAAGAACTGATTTGCTCACACAAGTAAGCAGAGGTTCACCAAATCTAGATGATTTAGATCTTAACCCGTTGCTCGTTAAGACTGATCCAGGTGAAAACCCAAGATATTGTGAAAAAAGAGCTATAAACCCGGTTCCCGAAACTCTAGATGAATCAATATGGAAGGATGTTAAAGATAGAATTGAATTAAACAAAAAATTGGAATGTGAATATGAAGTAGAAAACACTCATAGAGCTGTAGGTACTAGGCTCTCACATTATATTTATAAGAAATTTGGTAATAACCAACTTGAGAATGATAATTTGGTAGTTAAACTAAATGGCTCAGCCGGCCAGTCGCTTGGGGCATTCTTAGCTAAGGGTGTGAAGCTTATCGTCCACGGCGACTCAAACGATTATGTTGGCAAAGGTCTCTCAGGTGGCACAATAGTAGTAAGGCCATCAAAAGATAGCAACATAATTTCCAACAAAAATGTTATTATTGGTAACACTGTTATGTATGGGGCAACTTCAGGTAAACTTTATGCGTCTGGAAAATCTGGTGAAAGATTCGCAGTGAGAAATTCCGGTGGAAGTGCCGTCGTTGAAGGCTGCGGCTCAAATGGATGTGAATATATGACTGGAGGAGATGTAATTATTTTGGGAGAAATTGGTGATAATTTTGCTGCAGGCATGACGGGAGGTATGGCGTTTATTTATGATCCCGATAAAAAATTTGAAAATTATGTAAATGCTCAATCTGTAATTTGGCAAAAAGTTGAAACAGATTACTGGAAAACAAATTTGAGGAAAAAGATACAAGAATTTTATAATGAAACAGAGTCAGATATTGCGAAGAAAATAATAAATGATTTTGACAACGAGTTAAGAAATTTCATTCAAGTTTGTCCAATAGAAATGCTCGATAAGCTTGAACATCCTATTTCTACTAAAGATGGTAAAATGAAAACAGCATAATGAATAAAAAAAAAAAATTCTTTTTTTTTGGTTTTGGACAATCTGCAAAATACCTTATAAAGGAATTAATTAAATCAAATATAAAATTTGTATTTTATGCAACCAACACTAAAAGTACAAAGAAAATTTCTTTTTCTAAAAAGACATTCATTTCATACAAATTTAAGGATAACAAATACGATAGAAAATTACTAAAAAAATTGAAGCTGGTCGATTATGTTTTGGTATCCATACCTCCTAGAATGGGAAAAGATATAGTGCTAAGAAAATTTAGAAAAACTTTTACTAAATTAGATTTAAAAAAAATTATTTATCTATCCGCCACTAGTGTATATGGAAATCACAACGGAAGATGGGTGGATGAAAACTCTCCTTTAAAAGGGCAAACAAAACTCGGTCGGAGTAGAAAAAAAGCAGAAAAATTATGGTTCGATTTTAGAAAAAAAAACAAACTAGATATAAACATAATTAGAGTTTCAGGAATATATTCTAAAGAGAATAATGTTTTACAAAAAATTAAAAAGAGTAAATTATATGTTAAAGAAAAAAAATTTTTTTCAAGAATTAGAGTTGAGGACTTAGCCAAAATAATAAAAAAAGTTTTTTTTACAAAACAAAAAAATTTAGTCTTAAACGCATCTGACGATAAGCCATCCACCAATATTGAGGTTGCTAATTATGCAGCAAAATTGTTAAAGATAAAAAATATCAAAGCTGTCCCAATTTCTGAGTTTAAGAATAAATTTATTAAAGATTTCTACAAAGATTCTAAAAAAGTAAAAAATACGAAAATGAAAAGGATTTTGAACATAAAACTTATTTTCCCTACTTATAAAGAAGGACTTAAAAGCTTAATTGATAAGACGATTTAATTCTGAGATTATTTTTTTTAGGTTGCTTTTCTGCGACAAGCTATGATCACCACCTTTAATAATAACTAACTTTTTCTTTGCATATGAAAAAACTGATAAAATTTTTTTTGAAAATTTAGTTGGAACCACCTCATCTTTTTTGCCATGAAACATTGTAACATTAATTTTAGAACTAATTTTTTTTGATAAAACTTTATTTTTTCTTCCATCTTTAATTAACTGATATGTAATAGGATATTCATAAAGTCTTTGTTTTTTTTTAGGATCGCCGTGCTTAATAATTGATATACCTTTTGTAATAATTTCTTTCTTAATTTTTTTTGGAAATTTCTTCCACATTAATCGATCAAGAAATTCAGGAGCAGAGCCTATACCAACAAAACCAACTATTCTCTTTTTAAAATATCTAAATTGATTTAAAGCAATCCAAGCACCCATGCTAGAGCCAATAATAATTATTTTTTTTCTTTTGGTAAATTTTGATATAATTTTTTTTGTATCATTAGACCACTTACTAATGTTTCCTTCAATAAAATTGCCAGTGGATTTACCATGACCAGAATATTCCAAGGCTAGAAAACCAATTTTCTTTTTTTTTGCGTATTTTTTAAAAGCTTGAGGTTTCTCACCTTCTAGATCCGACATAAAACCTGGAAGGAAAACTAAATAGAGTTCTTCGCTACTATAATTGTGAATAATTCTAAGTTTTTTAGTTTTAGATATTTTAATGTATTTAAACTTTCTCATTAGAAAAACTTAGAACTTATTCATAATATATAACTGTATAAATGTTAATCTTTAATTTAATATACATATATGAATATAATACTAACGGGCGGTGCGGGGTATATAGGAAGTAATGTGGCGCTTAAGATCTTGGATAACGGACACAATGTAACTATTCTAGATAACTTAATTACAGGAAATAAAAATTTAATACCAAAAAAAGCAGAATTCTTTAATACCGATATTGCTAATGAAAAATTTATTTCTGATATTATTTCTAAGACTAGTTACGATTTGGCCATACATTTTGCAGGACTTATAAATGTTGAAGAGTCAATAAAAGACCCAAAAAAATATGATTTATTTAATTACGAAAAAGCTAAAATATTTTTTCAAACCTGCATGAAGAATAATTTAAAAAAATTTATTTTTTCTTCAACGGCAGGGGTTTATGGAAAAAATAAAGAACATAAGGCAATAAAAGAGGATAGTTTAATAAATCCATTAAATCCGTATGCAGAAAGCAAGCATAAGCTAGAAAAATTTTTGTTAAATTTGGCTGATAATAAAAAGGCTAGCTGCATTATTTTAAGATATTTTAATGTTGCCGGTGCAGATGTTAAACTTAGGTCAGGATTAGCAGCAAAAGAAACTAATAATATTATTAAAATTTTATGTGAGTTAGTCACAAAAAAAAGGAAAAAAATTATAATTAATGGTAATAATTACGATACAACTGATGGTACCCCTGTGAGAGATTTCATTCATATTAATGATTTATCCGAAATGCATCTTTTGACAGCTTTAGATCTTTTTAAAAATAATCAGAGTGAAATTTATAATTGTGGTTATGGTAAGGGTTATTCAGTTCTCGAATTGATAAAAGCAATGGAAGTTATAACTAAAAGCAAACTCAACCAAGAATTCGGCCCAAGAAGAGAAGGAGATATACCTTACTCAGTGGCGAGCACTGAAAAATTTGATAAAAAATTTAATTGGAAACCTAAATATCAAAGTTTGCAAAGTATTCTTACATCAGCTTTAAATTGGGAAAAAAAATATAATTTATGAAAATTTTACAAGTAATTCCAAAACTAGGTTACGGGGGAGCAGAAACTGGATGTTATGATCTAGCTCATTATTTGGCCGAACAAGATTGTAAATCCTATATAATAACAAGTGGTGGAGAGCTTTTAAAGTATGTCAGAAAAGATAAAGTGAAAGTAATTAAGTGGCCGGTTCACTCTAAAAATCCAATTATAATTTTAGTTAATGTTTTGTTTTTAACTTTATTCTTGCTAATTTTTAGAATAGACATTGTGCACGCAAGAAGTAGAGCGCCCGCATGGTCTTGCTACTTCTCATGTGCGATTACAAGAAAAAAATTTGTTACAACATTTCATGGAACATACAGTTTTAAATCTTCAATAAAAAAATATTATAATAGCGTAATGTTAAAATCTAAATTAATCATAGCTGGTTCAAATTTTATTTTTGATCACATTAACCAAAATTATCAAAATTTTTTAAATTATAAAAATAAGATGTTAGTAATTTTTAGAGGAATTAATTTAGAATATTTTAATGCGCAAAGTGTCTCAGCCACTAAAAAAACTAAATTAGCGCAACTATGGAAATTAAATGAACACGCTTTCAAAATTTTACTTCCTGGTAGATTAACAAGTTGGAAAGGACAGGAAATATTTATAGAAGCATTAAATATTTTATGTGAAGATTATAAAAAAACTAATTTTCAAGCAGTTATATTAGGTTCAGATCAAGGAAGAAATGTATATAGAAAAAAACTTAATGGACTTACAGAAAGATATAATTTAACAAAAAAGATTAGATTTATAGACAATTTCCGTGAAATGCCAGTCGCCTACTCGCTGTTTGATGTAGTAATATCATCATCAATTAAGCCAGAGTCATTCGGCCGCGTAGCAGTTGAGGCACAATCAATGAAAAAAATAATTATAGCTAGTGATTTAGGAGGGTCTAAAGAAACGATTTTAAAAGGAAAATCAGGTTTTTTATACAATCATAACGATCCTAGAGATTTAGCTAAAGTTATAAATTCTACTATGGAAATGGATAAAGAAGCATTGTATTCAATGGGTATCGAAGGAAGAAAAAATGTTACAAAAAAATTTGATGTTGAAAAAATGTGTAATACTACTTTCACAGAATATAAAAAATTGTTAAAAAAATAACCTAATGCCTGAAATTCTACTTTTAGACGGTAAAAAAATAACTTTTGACAAAACAATAGATGGTTTTCAGTTATCCAAAAAAATTAGTAAGTCATTAGAAAAAACAGCACTGATTATGGAGGTTGATGGAAAACTTAAAGATTTAAGTTTTGAAATTACTAAGACTTCAAAGGTAAGAATAATTACTTCAAAAGATAAAGAGGGCCTTGAGGTTTTAAGACATGATGCAGCTCATATAATGGCAATGTCAGTTCAAGAACTTTTTCCCGGTACACAAGTCACAATAGGACCGGTGATTGATAACGGATTTTATTATGATTTTGCAAGAAAAGAACCATTCACAAGCGAAGATTTAAAAAAGATTGAAAAAAAGATGTCTGAAATAATTGATCGTGATGTCCAAACAAAAAGAGAAGTTTGGAAAAGGGATAAAGCAATATCACACTTCAAAAAAATTGGTGAAAAATACAAGGCCGAAATAATTGAGAGCATACCACAAGGGGAAGAGCTCTCAATTTATCATCATGGAGATTCATGGCATGATTTATGCAGAGGTCCCCATCTAGCGTCCTCAGGGAAAATTGGTAAGGCTTTTAAACTTACAAAAGTTTCCGGTGCGTACTGGAGAGGTGACTCTAATAATGAGATGCTGCAAAGAATTTATGGAACTTGCTGGAGTTCTAAGAGGGAATTGGATGACTATTTGCACAAACTAGAAGAAGCCGAAAAAAGAGATCATAGAAAATTGGGAAAGGAAATGGACCTGTTTCATTTCCGTGAAGAAAGCCCAGGATCGGTTTTTTGGCATGAAAAGGGATGGATACTTTTTCAAAGATTAATAGAGTACATGAGAGCAAAGCAAAGGCTAGCAGGATATAAAGAAATAAACACCCCAGAACTATTAGATAAATCCCTTTGGGAAAAATCTGGTCATTGGGACAAATTTGGAGAGCATATGTTCACTTCTGAGACCCCCGATGAAAAAACATTTGCTATTAAACCAATGAACTGCCCTGGTTGCGTTCAAGTATTTAATCAAGGGTTAAAGAGTTATAGAGATTTACCTTTAAAATTATCTGAATTTGGCAAGGTACATCGCTATGAGCCTTCAGGCGCTTTACATGGCTTATTGAGGGTTAGAGCTTTTACACAAGATGACGCGCACATTTTTTGTACTGAAGAACAAATTACGCAGGAGTCCATAGCCGTTACAAATTTAATATTGGAAATTTATAAAGATTTAGGTTTCAGCAATGTAATTTTAAAATATTCTGACAGACCAGAAAAAAGAGTTGGAGAAGACAAGATATGGGATCAATCAGAGTCAGCATTGCTTAGTGCAATAAGAAAGTCTAAGTTAGATTATACAATTAACAAAGGTGAAGGAGCTTTTTACGGACCGAAGATTGAATTTGTTTTACGAGATGCTATCGGCCGTGATTGGCAATGCGGAACTTTACAAGTTGACTTAAATCTCCCTTCAAGATTAGGCGCGTCCTATGTAGCGAAAGATGGAACAAAAAAAGTTCCTGTGATGCTACATAGAGCTTTGTTTGGTTCGCTTGAGAGATTTATAGGAATATTGATAGAAAATTACGCTGGTAAACTTCCCTTCTGGCTATCACCACAACAAGCAGTGGTATGTCCGATAGCTGAGAATAACAATGATTATGCAAAAAAATTATTTGAAGATTTATTTAAAGAAGGTATAAAATGTGAGGTGGATTTAAGAAATCAAAAAATAAACTATAAAATAAGAGAGCATTCATTAGCAAAAGTTCCAATAATTATAGTTTGTGGAAAAAAAGAGGAAAAAGATAAAACTGTGACGATAAGAAAATTAGGTTCAGACAAACAAAAAACTATTTCAAAAAATTCTTTCATTAAGTCTATGTTACAAGACAACAAGCTTCCATTAAACTAGGTGAAAAACTCTAAGCCAAATTATTTTTTTAAGAAAAAAAAGCCTCAAGGGCCAAAATCTAATGAGAGGATTAGAGCCTTAGATGTTCAAGTAATAGATAGCTCTGGAAAAAATCTTGGCATACTACCAATTAAGCAAGCAATTGAAATTGCTAAAGGAGAAGACCTAGATCTAATTGAAATCTCTCCAAATGCTAACCCACCAGTTTGTAAAATTATGGATATGGGAAAATATAAATATGATTTACAAAAAAAAGCAAATTTAGCAAAAAAAAATCAAAAAATAGCTTCAATAAAAGAATTAAAATTAAGGCCAGGCACGGAAACTCATGATTATAATTTTAAATTAAAAAATGCAAAAAAATTTTTAACCAAAGGAGACAAAGTAAAATTTACGGTCCGGTTTAAAGGTAGAGAAATGCAACACTTAGATCTTGGAAAGGAGCTTATGAATAGAATAATTAACGATACTAAAGAAGTTGGCAAGGTGGAAACGCAACCTAAATTTGAGGGTAGACAAATGATAATGATCATTCAGCCTATCTAATTATCATTAAAATCAACTTGTAAAGATTTATTAATGCCTATATAAAACTGTAAATTATGCCAAAACTTAAAACAAAAAGCTCTGCAAAAAAAAGATTTAAATTAACTGCTTCAGGTAAAGTAAAAATGCCTCAAGCTGGTAAGAGACATGGTATGATTAAAAGAACTAATGCACAAATAAGAAAACAAAGGCGAACTACAATAATGAAAAAACAAGACTCTAGAATTGTAAAATCTTATATGCCTTACAGCTTAAGAGGGTAAAATGTCGAGAACGAAACGTGGAGTAGTAACTAAAGCAAAACACAAAAAAGTTTTAAAAAAAGTCAAAGGTCAATTTGGCAGAAGAAAAAACACAATCCGTGTTGCTAGGCAGGCTATGGAAAAAGCAATGCAATATGCTTATAGAGACAGAAAAACAAAAAAGAGAAATTTTAGGTCTTTATGGATACAAAGAATTAATGCTGGTGTAAGGGCTGAAGGCTTGACCTATTCTAGATTCATTAATGGTCTAATGAAGTCAAAAATCAAGCTAGATAGAAAAGTTTTAGCGGAATTGGCATATAATAATCCAGAAGCCTTTAAAAGTATTGTAAAAAAAGTTCAATCCTCCCTTAACTAATCAGGGTCTTTGATTTATCTTATAAATTATAAAAGAATCAAAATTTATGAGCGATCTAGATAATATTTTAAATAACTTTGAGACTAAATTCTCTCAAATTAAAGATAAAGAAGATCTTCAAAATCTTAAATCAGAATTTTTTGGGAAGAATGGTTCTATATCTTTACAATTTAAGAAAATGGGCTCATTAAATATTGATGAGAGAAAAATATTTGCCAAAAAACTAAATGAAATTAAAGATAAATTAACATCTCAGATAGATAAAAAATTTAAAGATTTTGAATTTCAAGCGGTAAATGCAAAATTAAAAGATGAAAAAGTCGATATAACTTTACCAATCAGGTCTGTCTTTAATGGAAAAATCCATCCAGTATCGCAAGTAATAGACGAAATCTCTTCAATTTTTTCTGAAATAGGATTTTCTGTAGCTGAGGGACCCGATGTAGAGTCTGAATATAATAATTTTACAGCACTTAATACACCTGAGGACCATCCTGCAAGAGATATGCATGATACCTTTTATCTTGATAAAGAGAAAAAAACTCTTTTAAGAACTCACACTTCACCAGTTCAAATAAGAACAATGTTAAATGGCAAACCACCATTTAAAATTATAGTGCCTGGAAGAACTTACAGGTGTGATAGCGATCAAACTCATGCCCCCATGTTTCACCAACTAGAGGGACTTCATATAGATAAAGATATTACCATGGCTCATTTAAAAGGATGTTTGAATTATTTTATTAGAGAGTTTTTTGAAGTAAAAAAAATAAAAATGAGATTTAGACCAAGTCATTTTCCTTTTACAGAGCCGTCTGCAGAAGTAGATATAGGCTATAAAATTCAAAATGGAAAAATAGTAATTGGTGAGGGTGATAAATGGTTAGAGATATTAGGATGCGGCATGGTCCACCCAAATGTTTTAAAAAATACAAAAATCGACCCTTATAAATTTCAAGGATTTGCTTTTGGCATGGGAATAGATCGTCTGGCTATGCTCAAATATGGAATAAATGATCTCAGAGCCTTTTTTGAAACAGATTACAGATGGCTAAATCATTTTGGTTTTGATCCAATGGATGTTCCAACAAATTATAGAGGTTTAAGCAGATGATCTTAACTCTCTCTTGGCTTAAAAATCATTTAACTACTAAAGCCAATATCAATGAAATTGTTGAAAAACTTACAAACATCGGGCTTGAAGTTGAGGGAATTAAGGACAGCTCCAGCAATATGTCAGATTTCAAAATTGCTAAAATCACAAAAGCTGAAAAACACCCAAACGCTGATAAACTTAAATTGTGTGATGTAAATATCGGCGGAACTACAACTGTAAAAGTTGTTTGTGGTGCAGACAATGCAAGAAATGGTTTAATAACAGTTTACGCACCTCCAGGTGCGGTAATACCTAAATCAAAAATGAAACTGAAAATTGTAAAAATCAGAGGAATAGAGTCAAATGGTATGCTTTGTTCTGAGAGTGAGATGAATTTATCGGATGAGAGTGATGGAATTATAGAACTTAAAAATATGGGGGGCAAAATTGGAAAAAGTTTTTTTAAAAGTTCTGGTGAAAAAGTAATTGATTTATCTATTACACCAAATCGCCCAGATTGTTTAGGTATAAGGGGTATCGCAAGAGATCTTGCAGCTGCGGGTGTAGGTAAGTTAAATGAATTAAAAAGAGGCAAAATTCAACAAAAGAAAAATCAAAAAATTAAAGTATCAATTACGAAAGAAAAAAATCAGGGCTGCCTCGCTTTTGGAAGTTGTTTAATAACAGGTGTCAAAAATCAAGAAAGCCCAAAATGGCTGAAGGATAAGATTAATTCTATAGGTCTCAAACCTATTTCTGCAATTGTAGATATAACAAACTTTGTTATGTTTGATATAAACAGACCTTTACACGCGTATGATGCTGATAAAATCAACAAAGAAATTATTATTAGAAATTCTAAAAGTGGAGAAACATTTACTGCACTCGACGATAAAGAATATACTCTCCAGAAAAACATGTGTGTTATTGCTGACAAAAGTGGAGTTTTGGGATTAGGAGGGATAATTGGAGGAAATCGATCAGCTACAGAGCTGGAAACTCAAAATATTTTACTAGAGTCAGCATATTTTGAACCATCTTCAATAAGGAAAACTTCAAAAGCTCTTAGTATTGATACTGATGCAAAATATAGATTTGAAAGAGGTATAGATCCGAATTCAATCCTAGATGGTTTGAAAACCGCTACAGACTTAATTTTAAAAATATGTGGTGGTGAGGCAAGTAAATTTAGTATTTCAGGAAAAAAAGATTACAAAACTAAATCTATCGATCTTAGTATTGAAAAATTTAAAAAAATAATAGGTTTTTCTATCTCAGTGAGTGAGATAAAGAAAATTTTAAATTCTCTTGGTTTTAAAACTAAGTCGGAGAAGAAAATTTTGAAAGTGCGAGTACCAACTTGGCGACCTGATGTAAATCAAGAAATCGACTTAATAGAGGAATTAATAAGAATTAAAGGTTTTGATAAAATAGAATTGATTGAACCTGAAAAATCAAGAAATAAGGAGACACTCAATTTTCAGCAGAAATTATTTCATCTAGGTCAACGTTCTGTATCAAATAAAGGATATTATGAGGCCGTCACTTGGTCGTTCACTGATAAAAAGATCGATGATCTAATTTATGATGATAAAAATTCTATATCTATATGTAATCCAATTTCTAATGAGCTCAATGTTCTTAGGAGATCAATATTTTCAAACTTACTTTTTTATTTAAAAAAAAATCAGGATAGAGGTTTTTTAGATATATCTTTATTTGAAATAGGCCCGATTTTTTATGGGAACAGACCCGGGGAACAACAAATTGCGATTGGTGGTGTTAAATCAGGACAACTTCATAAAAAGAGTTGGTCCGAAAAAACTAGAAATATAGATATCTTTGATATTAAGACAGATGTAATACAAACTCTTGTTGAGATGGGTATTAAGGATGAAGATTTATTTGTAAGTGATAATACGAAAAATTGTTATCATCCTGGTAGGTCTGGGTCAATTAATTTAAGATCAATTAAGGGACCGTTGCTTGCACAGTTTGGCGAGATACACCCCTCAATTGTTTCTAAACTTGATTTCAAAGAAAAAAATGTTTTTGGATTCGAAATATTTTTGAACAATATTCCAAAGCCTAAAAGTAAGCTTAGAATTTTAAAAGAAAATTATATTTTTTCAGATTTTCAAATTTCCGAAAGAGATTTTGCGTTTGTAATAGATAAAAATTATCAAGTAGGAAGACTTAACCAAATAATTAAAAATTTGGACAAAAATATCAAATCAGTAAACATTTTTGATGTCTTTCATGGTGGAAATTTACCTATAGGTAAAAAATCAATTGCAATTAATGTTTCAATTCAGGCAGAGGATAAAACATTGTCTGATAATGATCTTAACCAAATTAGCAAAAAAATTATTAAAGAAGTAGAAAATAAAACTGGCGGGAACATCAGGTCATAATGTCTGATATAGATAGAATTCGTAATTTTTCAATAATTGCGCATATAGATCACGGTAAATCAACTATTGCAGACAGAATAATTCATAAGTGTGGGGGGTTAACTGATCGAGAAATGAAACAACAAGTGCTTGATTCGATGGATATAGAAAGAGAAAGAGGCATAACAATTAAAGCTCAAACAGTTAAATTAAAATATAAATCAAAAGACGGAAATGAATATACACTTAATATAATCGATACACCCGGTCATGTTGATTTTGGATATGAAGTAAGTCGCTCGCTCTCTGCTTGTGAGGGTTCATTGTTGATAGTAGATAGTACGCAAGGTGTAGAGGCTCAAACCTTAGCAAATGTTTATCAGGCATTGGAAATAAATCATGAGGTCATCCCAGTTTTAAATAAAATTGATTTACCAGCTTCGGATATAGAAAAAACAAAAAAAGAAATTGAGGATGTAGTTGGTATAGATACCTTAAATGCAATACCTTGCTCTGGTAAAACTGGTGAGGGTATTGATAATATCTTAGAAGCAATTATTCATAATTTGCCATCTCCTAAAGGAAAGATAGATGAGAATCTTAAATGTTTGCTTGTAGATAGTTGGTATGACAGCTACCTAGGTGTTGTTATTTTAGTGAGAGTGATTGATGGAAAAATAAAGAAAAGCATGAAAATTAAGCTTCTTTCCAATAATCAAGAATATTTGATTGAAAAGGTTGGAGTTTTTACCCCTAAACCAGTTGATGTGAGTGAGTTAAATTCAGGTGAGATTGGATTTATAATAACAGGTATTAAATCTCTTTCAGAAACAAAAGTAGGAGATACTATCTGTGATGCTTCCAACCCAATTAGCACTCCACTGCCAGGTTTTAAACCAAGTAAACCCGTGGTCTTTTGCGGACTTTTTCCAGTCGATAGCTCTGAATTTCAAAAACTTAAAGATGGATTAGCTAAACTTAAACTTAATGATGCAAGTTTTTCTTATGAGCCAGAGTCATCCAGTGCTTTAGGATTAGGTTTTAGATGTGGTTTTTTAGGTTTATTACATCTTGAAATTATCACGGAAAGGTTGGAAAGAGAATTTGATGTGAATTTGATTACAACAACTCCAGGAGTAATTTATAAAGTACACAAAAGCAAAGGTGATATAGTAGATCTACAAAATCCTACAAATATGCCAGATCCATCACAGATCGTAAAGATCGAGGAACCTTGGATTAAATCTACAATAATTACCCCAGACGAATATTTAGGATCGATAATAAAAATATGTCAAGACAAAAGGGGTATACAGACAAATTTGAGTTACTCAGGTAAGCGAGCGGTATTATCTTATGACCTTCCATTAAACGAGGTTGTATTTGACTTTAACGACAGGTTAAAATCAGTTTCGAGCGGTTACGCTTCATTTGATTATGAGATTATTGGTCATAAAGAGGGAGATCTGGTAAAGCTTGGAATATTAGTCAACGGTGAGTCTGTCGATGCACTTTCTATGATAATTCACAGAGACTTTGCTCAGAAAACAGGCAGACAAGTTTGTGAAAAACTCAAAGATTTAATTCCAAGACACAATTTTATGATTCCGGTACAAGCGGCTATTGGGGGAAAAGTAATTGCACGAGAAACAATAAAAGGTTTTAAAAAAGATGTACTTACTAAAATTCATGGAGGTGGAGCAATGGATAGAAAAAGAAAACTTCTTGAGAAACAAAAAAAGGGTAAGGCCAGAGCAAAACAATTTGGAAAAGTTGAAATTCCCCAAGAAGCATTCATCGGCGTTTTAAAAATTAATAAGGAAACATAATGAAAAAATTATGCATCATAACTAATGAAAAAATTTATTCAGAAGATAAAAATATTTATTGTGATAATATTGACCAAAAAAATACCCCAGAAAAATTACAAAAATTCTTTGATTTGAATGTGATAGGAAGAAATTCTAAAAAAAAAGATTTCATAAGATAAATTTCAAAAGTATATATTTAAGTAAATCAATTTTTGATTATATCTACAAAATTTTTATTTTAACTAAAGATAAAAATACTTCATTTCTAATAATATCTATTACACCCTATACATTTTTAGCCAGCTTATTTTTAAAGGTTTTTAAAATAAAACCTTTTGTCTATTTAAGAAGTGACGGTTTTGGAGAATATAAGGCTATAATAGGTCTACCAGGTCTATTATTTTATAAATTCATGTTTGAAGTAGTATCAAAAATTTCTAATCTAATAAGCTGTGAGGAATATATTTTAAAAGGTAAAGTTGGATCCATAGTAACCCCTTCCCAATTAGACAACTCATGGATTTCTAATTACAAATTACCAGAAATAAATAAACCTAAACTTCTTTATGTGGGAAGAATGAAAACTGAAAAAGGAATTTTTTCTCTATTAAAAATGTTGAAGTATTATGAAAGAGATTTTGTTTTGCAAATAGTAGGTTCTTCTCCAGAGGAAAAAATAATTAATCAAAAAAATATTATAATTTCAAATATAGAGACCAACCAGACAAAATTAATCAAATATTATGATGACTCAAACATATTTATTTTACCTTCATTTACCGAAGGCCATCCCATGGTGATATATGAAGCTCTATCCAGAAAAAGACCAATTATTGTTTTTGAAGACATTCAGCATGTTAAAAAAAATTTTAAAGGGATTTTTGTGGCTAAAAGAAGTTTAAAAAGTTTGTCTTCAACGATTGACCAGATTTTACAAAACTATGAGGGCATTCAAAATCAGATGCTTGACAACCAGTTGGTATCTAATGATCAATTTATAAACTCTTTTAAAGACATCCTTTTAAAAGGATAAATGTTATTTAAATTTTTTTTCAAGTCTTCTTTTGTGTAATATCGGTTCAGTGTAACCCGAAGGTTGGCTTTTTCCTTTTAAAACTAAATCACACGCTGTTAAAAAAGCGATTGAATTTTCAAAATCATTAGACATTTTTTTATAAGCTAAATCGTTTTCATTTTGTTTATCAACTACTTTCGCCATTTTTTTCATAATCGATAAAATTTGTTCTTTAGTGCAAACATTATGATGCAACCAATTTGATATGTGTTGAGAAGAAATCCTTAGTGTGGCCCTATCTTCCATTAGGCCAACATTGTTAATGTCGGGAACTTTTGAACAACCGACTCCTTGATCAATCCATCTTACCACATACCCTAGTATTCCTTGGGCATTATTCTCTATTTCTTTGTTTATTTCATTTGACGACCAATTTGGTCTGTCAGCTTTTGGAATCTCAAGCAAATCATCTAAACTACCTTTTTTTCTAGTCTCAATTTTTTTTTGTTCTTTAAAAACATTTATTTTGTGATAGTGAGTTGCATGAAGTGTAGCTGCGGTAGGTGAAGGAACCCAAGCACAATTTGCACCTGATTTAGGATGAACTATTTTTTGTTCTATCATATCTTTCATTTTATCAGGCATCGCCCACATACCTTTTCCTATCTGAGCTTTTCCAGAGAAGCCACAACTTAGACCAACATCTACATTCCAATTCTCATAGGAATTTAACCATAATGATTTTTTCATTTCTCCTTTGAAAATCATGGGGCCTGCTTCAAAAGATGTATGCATTTCGTCTCCTGTTCTATCCAAGAAACCGGTATTAATAAAAACTATTCTTTCTTTAACCTCACGAATACATTCTTTTAAGTTAACTGTTGTTCTTCTTTCCTCATCCATTATTCCAACTTTTATATAGAATTTTTTTAGTCCTAAAGCTTTTTCAATTTTTTCAAATAACAAATTAGTGAATGCTACTTCCTCTGGCCCATGCATTTTTGGTTTGACGATATAAAATGAACCTGTTCTTGAATTATTTTTATTTTTATAATCATGCAATGAACAAAGAGTTGAAAAAAAGGCATCCATAATTCCCTCTGGTATTTCTGAACCATCTTTCAAAATTATTGATGGACTAGTCATTAAATGTCCAACATTTCTATTTAGAAGTAAGGCTCTACCATGAAGTTTGAGCACACCACCATTTTTTTTGATATAGTTTCTGTCATTATTTAATTTTCGTATGAATTTTTCTCCATTTTTCTCCATTTTTGCTTCAAGGTTGCCTTTCATCAAACCAAGCCAGTTTCTATAACATTTTACTTTATCATCTGCATCTACAGCAGCAACTGAGTCCTCATTATCTACAATTGTTGAAACAGCCGACTCCATAATCACATCAGAAATATTTGCCTTGTCAGTTTTTCCTATTAAACTTTTTGGATCAATTATTATATCTACATGTAAATTATTATTTTTTAGTAATATTGATGAAGGTTTGTTCTTTTCACCATTATAAGCCACAAACTTTTCCTCATCTTTTAAAAACAATTTTTTATTTTTATTTAATAGCGTTAATTTATCATGCTCAACTATAATGTTATCTATTTCTTTCCAGCTTGAATTCGTTATAGGAAAAATTTCATCAAGAAAGTTTCTAACAAATATAATTACTTTTTCTCCTCTTTCTGCATTATATGCCTTACTTTTTTCACCTGGTATCACATCAGTACCATATAAAGCGTCATATAAACTACCCCATCGTGCGTTAGCTGCATTAAGAGCGTATCGCGCGTTGTCCACAGGCACAACAAGTTGTGGCCCAGCTATCTTAGAGATCTCCTCATCTACATTACTAGTTTCAATCTTAAAAGGCCCACGGTCTTCAATAATATAATTGATAGATTTTAAAAATTTTTTATAAATTTCTTTGTCAAATCCTTTATCTTTGTTATTGATATGCCAGTCATCAATTTTTTTTTGAATTTCTTCTCTTTTTTCTAAAAGTTTTTTATTCTCGGGAGCTAATTGATGAACAATTTCATCAAAGCTATTCCAAAAATTATTTTTATCAACATCTAATCCTGGTATTACTTCACCATTAATAAATTCATACAGCGATTTACTAATTTTAAGATTACCAATTGTTAATTTGCTCATTTTTATCCAAATATTGCTTTTTCAAGTCATTTATACATTAAAATTTTAATAAATTAAAAGCGACAAATTTTGAAACAATTGATAATTGTATTGGATTCTAATAATAATATAACAATACAGAACAAAAAATGAAAAATTACTTAGAATTTGAAAAAGAAATTAAAGATCTAGAGCAAGAGGTTGAAAATCTTAAAAGCCCTTTAGGAAGTGAAGGCATAGCAGAAGTTGACACTGATAAAATTAAAAAAATGCAAGAACAGGTAAATGATAAGCTTCAAGAAACTTACAAAAATTTAAATAGTTGGCAAAAAACTTTAGTTGCAAGACACGAGGATAGGCCTCGAGCTAATTATTACATAAAAAATATATTTTCAAATTTTACCAGTTTATCAGGAGATAGATATTTCGGAGATGATAAATCTGTCATAGCAGGTTTTGGTTTAATTAATGAAAAGTCTGTTCTAGTAATAGGTCAAGAGAAAGGAGAGGATTTAGATAGTAGAATAAAAAGTAACTTTGGAATGATGAGGCCTGAAGGTTATAGAAAATGCATTAGACTCATGAAGCTTGCAGATAGATTTAAAATTCCAATTATATCTTTTATAGATACACCTGGTGCTTATCCAGGAGTTGGAGCTGAACAAAGAGGCCAAGCTTCAGCTATAGCAAATTCTATTCAGTGCTGTATGTCTTTAAAGGTTCCAAATATTTCAATAATAATTGGTGAAGGAGGTTCTGGTGGAGCAATAGCTCTAGCTTCATCGAACAAAGTAATAATGTTAGAAAATTCTATTTACTCTGTTATTTCTCCTGAGGGATGTGCTTCAATATTATGGAGAGATGCAAGTGAGTCTTTAAAAGCAGCAGAAGCGATGAAATTAACTGCCAAAGATTTATTAAATTTAAATGTAATTGATGAAGTAATTGATGAGCCAGTCGGAGGAGCACACCGAGACTCTGATTTGACTATAGAAAATGTTAAAAATTCAATAATAAATAATCTTAAGTTTTTTGAAAATATGTCTGGAGCACAAATTTTTAATCATAGAAAGAATAAATTTTTAAAAATTGGTAGAGATAAAGGTTTTTCCAATGTATCAGAATTGTCTAATCCTGAATTAGGTTATTCTGGAACAATAAAGCAAAAAATCTTTTCGAATTTCAATAAAAATAAATACATTTTTCTAGCAATTGGTGCGGCAATTTTAGCAATAATTGTATCTCAAATCACTTAATTGTGGTTATATAAACACAGTAATCAATAATTACATCAAATTTTTAAAATCAATTCTTGACATTTAGTTTTGAAATCTATTTAAGCAGGTTAATTAGTATTTTATACTAGTTAAAGTAAATAAATAATAAGGATAAGTAAATAATGAGTACACTAAAAGGAAAAGTAAAGTGGTTCAATGGTACTAAAGGCTACGGTTTCATTGAAAGAGAAGACAAAGAAAAAGACGTGTTCGTTCACTCTTCTGCAGTTAGAG
>MDSZ01004276.1_pt1 | contig 28424 bp, 19 predicted proteins | sample 811201 | NCBI WGS metagenome assembly MDSZ01 (sample SAMN05326647, study PRJNA326480) | marine metagenome | isolation source: seawater | place: Indian Ocean: North | collected 2010 | reverse complement strand
TGGGCACGCCGTAGATACATCCCTGTAGGCTCGGGCACAGCATCCATGCTGTGCACGCCCCTCGCCGACGATCCCTGCAGTTCATACATTCGCTGAAGCCGCAACACCGTGATATCTCATTCGACTATGTCGAAGATACACTCAAATACGAGTACACTTTCGACCACTATCCAGTATGAGAAACAGCGAACGCTACATGGCCAAAAAGAAAACCGCCTACGTCTGCAATGAATGCGGCGCAGATCACAGCAAATGGCAAGGCCAGTGTGCCGGTTGCGGGCAGTGGAATACTCTGCAGGAATTTGTCGTGTCTTCAGCGAAGACCGCTGCGCGGGATACCCGATTCAGTGGTTATGCCGGCGATGCCGGTGCCAGTGATGTTATTAAACTCGCCGACGTCGATCTCGCCGAACTGCCAAGATTCAGTTCCGGCATGCAGGAGTTCGATCGGGTGTTAGGTGGTGGCCTTGTGCCAGGCTCCGCCATTCTTATTGGTGGTCACCCGGGTGCAGGTAAATCAACGCTGTTGCTTCAGACTTTGTGTTATCTGGCGACACAGATGCCAGCCATCTACGTGACTGGTGAAGAAAGTCTGCAACAGGTGGCGCTGCGCGCAAACCGCCTTGGGTTGCCGACTGATCAGTTACAGATGCTGAGTGAAACCAACGTCGAGCGACTGACTAATGTGCTGCAGCAGCATAAGCCTCGTATCGTCGTGATCGATTCTATTCAGGTTATGCATGTGGATGGCATAGAGTCTGCGCCGGGCAGTGTTTCACAGGTTCGTGAAAGCGCAGCGTATCTGACCCGTTTTGCGAAACAGACAGGAACAGTTCTGTTTCTTGTCGGGCATGTGACGAAAGATGGTTCACTGGCGGGGCCGAAAGTCCTTGAGCATATGATCGACTGCTCAATCATGCTCGAGGGCTCAGGCGACAGTCGCTATCGGGTACTGCGCGGTATCAAAAACCGGTTCGGTGCCATTAACGAGCTGGGCGTCTTCGCTATGCTCGAGCGCGGCCTGAAAGAGGTTAAAAACCCAAGCTCGATTTTTCTAAGTCGCGGCGATGAACCTGCTGCGGGCAGTGTTGTGATGGTGATCTGGGAAGGCACACGCCCACTGCTTGTTGAAATTCAGGCATTGGTCGACGACAGCCATTTCGGGCATCCGAAACGGGTCGCCGTTGGCCTTGATCAGAATCGTCTGAACCTGTTGCTTGCAGCATTACATCGCCATGGCGGTATCCACCTTGGCGATCAGGATGTGTATATCAATGTGGTGGGTGGCGTGAAGGTAAACGAAACAGGAGCCGACCTGGCGCTGTTGTTAGCGGCACTGTCCAGCTTCCGCAATCAACCTCTTGAACAAGGCCTGATTGTCTTTGGAGAAGTAGGCTTATCCGGAGAAATCCGACCAGTACCCTCAGGTCAGGAGCGGATAAAAGAAGCGGCGAAGCATGGCTTTACCCGGGCAATTGTTCCCAAAGCGAATGTACCCAAGCAACCCGTTGAGGGTATGGAAGTGATCGGCGTTGATAAACTTCAGGAAGCTATCGAACGCCTGTAAGAAGACCTGTTCAGTCGTCGTCCCGGTCGTTAATGCCTTTTCTTTCAGCAGCGCGCTCTACTTCTTCCGCATTACGAGTGCCCTCAGCCATTGGGCGGCGGCGATGAATCGCAGCTTTGCCCATCATGTATGCTGACACAGGAGCGGTCAGGAAGAGGAAAATACTGATTACCAGCTCATGGATGTGCAGACTCTCTTCCTGCACGCTGAACCAAACAAGTGAACCAAGCAGAGTAGCTCCCATACCAAGCGTCGATGCTTTTGTCGGCGCATGGAGCCGCGTGTAGAAGTCAGGCAACTTTGCCAACCCCCACGAACCCACGAGCATAAATAACGCACCACCGATCAGGAGGGCAGCGACAAGATAATCACTATATACAGGCAGATTATTCAATGATGTCACCCCGCAACAGGTATTTGGCGACGGCCGACGTGCTGACAAAACCAAGCATAGCGATCAGAAGAGCTCCTTCGAAATAGAGAGCAGTCCCGTAATACAGGCCCAGCAGAATAATCAAAGCGATACTGTTGATATACAGCGTATCCAAAGCGAGGATACGGTCAGTAATATCTGGCCCCTTTATCAAGCGCCAGAGGCAGAAAAGCATCGCCAGACCAATCATCCCTGTACAGATCATGATGACATTACTCAGCATCCGAATATCTCCTTCAGCGGTTGTTCGTAACGTTTGAAGATAAACGCCTGAAGTTCTTTTTCGTCTTCCAGGTGGAGTACGTGAATATAGAGACACGTGCGGTCTTCTGAAAACTCAACGCTTACCGTCCCTGGTGTCAGCGATACTGAGCTTGCCAGCACAGTCACCGGAAACGGCTCCGTCATAGATAATGGATAAGCCAGCCAGCCGGGCTTCAGGTATCGGTTAGGCATCACCACACGACGCGCCACGTCAACGTTAGCCACCACGATGTCATATAAGAGGCGCAGGGAATACGCCATCATCGCCAGTGGCTTTTTAACCGGCGCATGCCCACGAACATACGGGTACGTAATAATTGGAATCAGCCAGGCCAGAATCACCGCCAGCAGTAACTGGCCGTACGAAAAACCGTTTAATAAAAGCCAGACGGCAATCAGCATCAGTGAGTGCCATGGCATTGGCAGCAATCGTCTCATTAAGGCTGACCTCCATTCAGGTAGTTCAACGTCACTCCAGTGTGGAGATCCTGCGCAGCACGCAGTGACCATTCAGTCAGCGGACCACCACCAATCACAAGCACCAGAGTGGTCGCGACCAACAGCCCTGAAGCCGCAATGTGAACATTGCTCACCTTCTCCTTAGCTTCTGGAACAACAGAACCCTGGGTTCTCCAGAACAATGTAGTTCCGGCACGAGACAAGGCAATGAGCGCAGCCAGACTAGAGATAAGAACGAGCGGCCAAACCCAGATGGCATCGCCACTGTCGACAGCAGCCTGAAGGATAAAGACTTTACCCAGGAAGCCCGAGAACGGAGGTAAACCAATCATCGCCATGGCGGTTACAGCAAACAGCACTCCAGTGAATACCGGGTACAGGAACGGGCGCGAGCGAACGAAGCGGTCTTCCGCCTGGCCACGTTGCATGAGGATCAGGCCAGCCACCAGAAAGAAGGCTCCGCTCATCAGGGTACTGTGCAATGTATAGTAGAGGCCTGCCGCAACAGACTGAGTCGTGCCCATGGCGACTGTCATCAGCAGAGTACCAACGGAAATAACAATCAGGTTAGCAATGAGCCAGCGCAGCGTCTGGCTCGCCAGAGCACCAATCGCCCCGGCAACTACCGTCAGGCCTGACAGCCACGCCAGAGGAACAACCCCAAGATCAGACAGTTCGCCACTGTCGTGACCAAACACAACACTGTGGATACGCCAGAGGCTATACACACCTACCTTAGTCATAACGGCGAACAAGGCTGCTACCGGCACTGAAGTTGTGCTGTAAGTTCTTGGTAACCAGAAATGCAGCGGTAACAGTGCCGCCTTCACGCCGAAAACAACCATCAGCAGTAACCCACCCGCCTGAGCCAACGGAATACTTTCTTCTGGTAAGGTAGTCGCTCGCGACGCCATATCCGGGATATTCAGCGTGCCGAAAGCTCTGTAAAGCAAGGCCAATGCAATAAGGAAGAAGGCAGAACCTATGAGGTTGTAGAGCACATAGTGCTGAGCTGCCCGGGTTCTCTCACGACCGCCGCCATGTATCAATAACGAGTACGAGGCGATGAGAAGAATCTCGAAAAATACGAAGAGGTTAAATGCATCTGCGGTCAGAAAGGCGCCGTTCAGACCCATTAACTGAAACATAAACAGGGGATGGAAAAAACGCCCTGTTTTATCTTCACCACCGCACGCAAAAAGGTGCGTACACAATGCCAGAACAGAAGTAACTACCAGCATAAAGGCAGCTAGCGGGTCCGCGAGCAGGTAAATGCCGAATGGGGCTTCCCAGTCACCCATGGCGTAGCCCATTGGGCCTTCTGCCAGGGTTTTGAACAGTGTCAGCATGGATACCGCTACCAACATCAGCAAGGCGAACTGAGCGACCAGACGCTGAAGGTGCAGGCGCTTATTAAACCACGGATACAGAATCAGAATTGCCGCGAAAAATGGCAGAAGCACAGGAAGTGCCGGCAAATGCATCACCTTGTCTTACCTCCTGAGTTCTTCGCGGTATTGCTTGCGGTACTCTTGACAGTACTTTGACGGACTTTCCCTTGTGGCTCTTTATTCGCCAGAGAGTCGCCCGGCAAAGCGCGTCCATCGACCTGATCATTACCAAGATCTGCACGTGCCCGGATGGCAAGAATCAGAGCAAACGCTGTCATAGCAAAACCGATAACGATCGCAGTAAGCACCAGGGCCTGAGGCAGAGGGTCGGAATATTCTGCGCCGTCGGCCAGAATAGCTGGCTCGTGCAGCGCCAAACCACCACTGGCAAACAGAAACAGGTTTACGGCGTAAGACATCAGGGTAAGGCCAATCACAACCGCAAAGGTGTGGCCCCGCAGCATCAGAAACACCGAACAGGTCACCATCACGCCGACAGTGACTGCAAAAATCAATTCCATCAGGATCTCCTTCCAGGCCGTGTTGGTCGATCTGTCGTCGTCAGCTTGCCAAGGTTGGCAAGAATCGACAGCGTTGCACCGATTACTGTCAGATAGACACCAAGATCAAATGCCATGGCACTGGCCAACTCGAACTTACCGACTAACGGCAGATAGAAATAATCAAACCAGGACGTCAGGAATGGACGCTCGAATAACCAGCTTCCGACACCTGACCCGAAGGCAATAAACAAACCACAGACAATAAACCACTGGAATTTCAGGTCGCCACGATCGCGCATCCAAACAACACCGTTGGCCACGTATTGCTGGATCAGGGCAATCGCCGTAATCAGGCCTGCTATGAAACCGCCACCGGGCAGGTTATGTCCACGGAGGAAAATATAGGCAGACACCAGCAGAGCGAGTGGGAGCAGGCTCTGAGAAATCTGCATCAACATAAGTGGGTGGCTGTCTTTGGACCATGGCCGGCCGTCCATATCAGCGGCAGGAACAAACAGGCGAACCCCCGCCAGCAATTTATAAATGCCAAGGGACGCTATCGCCAGCACCGTAATTTCACCGAAGGTATCGAAACCGCGGAAATCGACTAGAATCACGTTAACCACGTTAGTACCACCACCGCCGGTCTTAGCATTTTCGGTGAAGAAACTACTGATGCTGTCAAACGGGCGCGTAAGCATCGCATAGGTCAGTGTTCCCACTATCGCTCCCGCAGCCGTAGCAATACCCATGTCGCGAACAATACGTCCCGGCGATAAATGATTGAGGCTGACTTTCTGCGGGAGAAAATAAAGCGCTAGCAAGAAAAGGATAATGGTCGCAACCTCGACCGAAAGCTGCGTCAGAGCGAGGTCAGGGGCTGAGAACCAGGCAAACGCGACAGAAACTACCAAGCCAACAACGGAAATCGTGACCAGTGCCAGAAGGCGTTGATGGCTCAGCATCGCCGTCGCCACAGAGGCAACAATCATAAGCAGAGCACCACCTAAGGCAACCATATCCAGTTCAGTGACTTCGAGGCTTCCACGCGCATGAGGAATGTTCACCATAGGGACACTCATCGCGGCGATCGCCATCAATAATAACCACAGCGCGTAACGCTGGAAGCTGCCGTTATCGAGCCAAAGCTGAACACTGCGGGCACGCTCCACCAGCGTCTGGATCATATGCTCAAACGCCAGTTTAGGATCAACTTCAGTAAAGCGGGCCTGAAAGTTAAACATATGCCGACGCTGGCGATAGAGAGCAACACCGCCCAGTACAGCCAGAAAGCTCATCAATAGCGGGATGTTAAATCCGTGCCAGATAGAAATGCTGAACTCAGGCACCCCGGCAGGCATCAGAGACGCACCCACGGCGACTAAAAGATCGCCAACGATCAGGTCCGGCAAAACACCGACTAACAGACACAGAACCACCAGAATCTCGACCGGCACACGCATGTAGCGCGGCGGTTCGTGAGGTGTTTTCTCAAGCCCGATCGGCTCTCCATTAAAGAAGACGTCGTGAACGAAACGAAGAGAGTAAGCAACGGCCAGAGCTCCGCCCACCGTTACCAGCAAAGGAATCAACCATGACAGAGAACCGAAGGTTTCCTGTTGCAGAGATTCAGCAAACAACATTTCTTTAGAAAGGAAGCCATTCAACAGCGGTACACCCGCCATCGACGACGCTGCCACCATGGCCAGGGTCGCGGTATAGGGCATGTAACGGAACAGGCCGTTGAGTTTTCGCATGTCACGCGAACCGGACTCGTGATCAATGATCCCCGCTGCCATAAACAACGATGCCTTAAAAACGGCGTGGTTAATCACGTGAAACATAGCAGCAATGGAAGCCAGCTCGGTATCCAGGCCAAGAAGGAGAGTAATAAGACCCAGGTGACTGATGGTCGAATACGCCAGCAACCCCTTAAGGTCGTGCTTAAACAGAGCGGTGTAAGCCCCTACCAGCAAGGTCGTCAGACCAACCAGGCTCACCAGAGCGAACCACAAGTGCGTATCAGACAATACAGGGTAGAAGCGAGCCATCAGAAAGATGCCCGCCTTCACCATGGTTGCAGAATGCAGATAAGCAGAGACCGGCGTAGGTGCCGCCATCGCTTGTGGTAGCCACGAGTGGAAAGGGAACTGCGCCGACTTGGTAAACGCACCCAGCAGCACCAGAACGACGATGACAGGGTACAGGCTGTGTTCTGCGATCAGGCTGCCGCTGGCCAACACAGTTTGCAGGTCATAACTGCCAACAACTTCGCCAATCAGAATCAGGCCAGCCAGCAAGGCCAGTCCACCAGCACCGGTAATGGTCATCGCCATACGGGCGCCCTTTCGGGCATCGGAACGATGTGACCAATAGCTAATGAGCATAAAGGAGCTGACACTGGTCAGCTCCCAGAAAAACCAGAGCTGAATCAGGTTTGCCGAGAGAACAACACCAAGCATTGCTGTCATAAATAACAGCAGGCTGGCATAAAAACGACCGGCATTATCGGCTTCAGACAAATAGTAGCGAGCGTACAGAATCACCAGCAGACCGATACCAAGGATCAGCAGGCTAAACATCAATGCCAGGCCATCAAGCATGAAGCTTATCTGCAGGGATAACGCTGGTACCCAGTCAAACGTCACGACAGGGTTGTTGCCCGACATAACCTCTGGTGCGAGAGAGACAACTATACCTAAGGCAATAGCAGGCAGAATGGCAGCGCCAAGCGCCATTGTTGATCGTGGGTAACGCCCGAGTAACAGTGACACCAGGCAGCCCAGCAGGGGTAGAAGAGGAACCCAGATGAGGTTCATATTCAGAGAGTCTCCACTCACAGTTGTACAATAAGTGTATCAGCTCCGCACTTTTAAGACAGAAGTGCCATTTGCGAAGTATTGTCAGCTCGAATCACTAACTATAGACGATAAAAAACCCCGACTGACAGGGCTTTTTATCTCCGCGGTCTCAACTGTGGTACTGAGGGCTCAGCTCAACAACAGCTTCAACAAAGGCCTTCGCATGCTCGGGGTCAACAAACTGATGAATGCCGTGCCCCAGGTTAAAGATGTGACCCGAGCCTTGACCATAACTATCGAGAATCCGCTTCACTTCTGCGCGAATAGTCGCTGGCGATGCATACAGCACGGATGGGTCCATATTCCCTTGTAGCGCAACGCGGTTACCTACACGCCCGCGGGCATTGCCAATGTCCGTCGTCCAGTCGAGACCCAGACCATCAGCACCCGTATCGGCCATCAACTCCAGCCACTGACCGCCACCTTTAGTGAACAGAATCACAGGGATCTTATGACCGTCGTGCTCACGAATAAGGCCATCAACAATCTGCTTCATGTACTTAAGAGAGAACTCGCGGTAAGCAACATCACTCAGGCTGCCACCCCAGGTATCGAAGATCTGAACCGCCTGAGCACCGGCTTTGATCTGACCGTTGAGATAGTCAATCACAGACAGCGCCAGCTTATTCAAGAGCTCATGCATTACCTCTGGCGTGTCGTACATCATGGCCTTAACGTGCCGGAAGTCCTTAGATGAACCGCCTTCAACCATGTAAGTCGCCAACGTCCATGGGCTACCCGAGAAGCCGATCAGAGGCACACGGCCATTCAGCTCGCTGCGGATGGTCGAAACCGCTTTCAACACGTAATCCAGATCCGCTTCGGTATTGGCAATCGGAAGATCAGTAACATCCTGCTCAGTACGAATCACCTTTTTAAAGCGTGGCCCTTCGCCGGTTTCGAAGTAGAGACCAAGACCCATAGCATCCGGGATAGTCAGGATATCTGAAAACAGAATCGCGGCATCGAGCGGAAAGCGCTCCAGCGGCTGAATCGTCACTTCGCACGCCAGCTCAGCGTTCTTGCACAGAGACATAAAGTCGCCAGCCTGAGCACGTGTTGCCTTGTATTCTGGCAGATAGCGCCCGGCCTGACGCATCATCCATATCGGTGTGCGATCCACAGGCTCACGCAACAAGGCACGCAGGAAACGATCATTCTTCAGCTCAGACATAAAACTTCCGCAGGTAATCAAAATTTCGGTGGAGGATAATAACAAAAAACCCGGCGCGAGGCCGGGTTTGTCATAGAAGGATGCCTACTGAACAACAGTTAATGAGGCTGTTGTTGTTCCAGAACTGAGAGAATCGTTGGTTAACACAACTGTCTGGCCAACATCTCCTGAGGAAATTGTGATGGAGCCGTCGGCATTGGCAGAGCGCGGAGTACCACCCACAGTCCAGCTGTAGTCAGCTGCTTCGTAAGTCGCTACGGTCCAGCGAGTTGCAGGGTAAAGGCTGGTCACATCAGACAGGCTGACTGAACCCGCCGGTAAATACCCATTTTTCGGCGCTGCAATTTCAACCACAGGCTCAGTTTCAGGAAACAGTAAAAAGCTACCATCACTCATGTCAACATCTGTTGTCAGGGCGTAGTTGTAGCCATCGGACTCACTCTGAAATATCGTTTCATGCGTACCGTCACGTTCAAACATCGCAAACCGCACCAAGTATTGGTTATCGAGAAACATACGCTCATCAAACGCTGCTTCCTGTGCCGCAATGACTTGAGATGCGAAATCGAAAGATGTCAGAGAATTAGTACTGATGACCTCAGAAGCCAGCTCAGCGATCCCCGCCGCGGGTTCAACTCCCGAATCTGCGACCGAAACGTAGATCAGAGGTTTGCCGATACCCACAGTATCTGAATTTTGACTTTCTGCCTCGCCATCCGCCTCGCCATCCGCCTGGTCGTCCTCTGTTGCTCCACTGCCATCGTCTTCTACAAACTGAAGAAGCGACTGCCAGTTTAACGCCTGTAACGCATCTTCTTTATTAAATGCCTGCGTGTTCGTGTTCGCTCCAGCAGACACCAGAACAACGTTCGATACGCTCACCCCTGTCAGCTGGTAAGCCGTATTTCCAAAGAAGGTGCCATTATATGTATAGCCCTCGGTAAGATCATCGAGGTCATCTGAAAACAGATCAATATCAGCTGATACGCCACCACTGCCAGTACCGACATACCGACCTACAGCCCTGACAATTGCTTCATACGTTGCAGAGCTTGCTCCACGGTCACCCCAGGTGGCTGGCAAGGCATCAAGAGCAGAATTCAAAGTAGCGGCATCGGTAGTGAAGTCAGCAACTAACGCATCCACACCATCACCAGCGTCAGCATACGCGACCAGTGTATATTGCTGCTGGGCTATGATCGGATTACTGCTCGCCTGTGCAGCTGCAATGTAATCTTTTACTTCATTTACCAAAGCGCTGACGGATACACCTGCAGCCGCACTGTTACTATCACTGGTATCCAGGATAATTGCGGTGCGCAGGTTAACAGGAAGACCGATAATCTTTTGCATCATAAGGCCTTGCTCTGAGGCCGACACCGGTTCTCCGTCAACTGTAACTACATAATTGCTGATATCGGGATTTTCCAATGGGGCCAGCGTTTCAGCGTGAACAGGCGAAATAACATACCCGTGTATCAGAGGGCTAAACCATACGCCCTGAAATACGTCGCTTTCATCCGTATAGCCCTCTCCAGTAATGTAGAAATGTAACGGATAATACGTTGAGACCGCCTGACTCACCTCTCCCCCCACATCTTCACCGCCTGGATCAGACTCTTCATCCGCGGGTACGACCGGATCCCCATCACCACATGCAGCCAACACCCCAGCCATCAACGCGGTTAGATAAAAACGATACATACTCATGGTGCAGCTCCATCTGGATTCAGTCAGAAAGGTATATCAAATCACTGGCCAGCATACCCTGCTTGCCATTTCAGCTCTAGCGCAAAAAAAGAAAACGCGACCGAAGTCGCGTTTTCTGGCGCAGTCGGTCACGTCCGACTGCAATGTTGTACTCTCACCGAGTCAGACGCTTATCTTAGACATCCAGATAATCCAGAATGCCTTCTGCTGCCTGACGACCTTCATAGATCGCAGTCACAACGAGGTCTGAACCGCGAACCATATCACCACCGGCGAATACTTTCGGGTTAGATGTCTGGTGTTTGAACTCCTGCTCTTCCGGTGCAACCACACCGTCCCAGCTGTTCAATTCGATACCAAAATCTTTAAACCACGGCGCAGGACTCGGACGGAAACCAAAGGCAACCAGTACCGCGTCTGCTGGCAGGATTTCTTCAGAACCTTCAACCACTTCAGGACGACGACGACCGTTCTCGTCTGGCTCACCCATCTTGGTGGTTACAACCTTCACGCCTTCAACCTTGTCTTCACCAACGATGGCAACAGGCTGACGGTTGAACAGGAAGTTAACGCCTTCTTCGCGCGCGTTTACCACTTCGCGCTTAGAACCCGGCATGTTTTCTTCGTCACGACGATAAGCACAGGTCACAGTATCTGCACCCTGACGGATAGAAGTACGGTTACAGTCCATCGCGGTGTCACCACCACCCAGAACAACCACTTTCTTACCCTTCATGCTGACGAAGTCTGCAGCATCTTTTTCGAAGCCGAGGTTACGGTTCACGTTAGAGATCAGGAAGTCCAGTGCGTCATGAACGCCCGGCAGATCTTCACCCGGGAACCCACCCTTCATGTAGTTGTAGGTACCCATGCCCAGGAATACGGCGTCGAACTCATCAACAATCGCCTGAAACTCAATGTCTTTACCGACTTCTGTGCTCAGGCGGAACTCAACGCCCATGCCTTCGAATACTTCGCGACGGTTCGACATCACGCTCTTCTCGAGTTTGAACTCTGGAATACCGAAGGTCAGCAGACCACCGATTTCCGGGTACTTATCGAAGACAACCGGAGTAACACCGTTGCGCACCAGAATGTCAGCAGCACCCAGACCCGCAGGGCCTGCACCGATAATCGCAACGCGCTTACCCGTTGGCTTCACATCCGACATATCCGGGCGCCAGCCCATCGCGAAGGCGGTATCGGTAATGTATTTCTCAACATTACCGATGGTCACCGCACCAAAACCATCATTCAGCGTACACGATCCCTCACACAGACGATCCTGAGGACAAACGCGGCCACAGACCTCTGGCAGTGTATTGGTCGCATGGCTCAGCTCTACCGCTTCCATGATGTTGCCTTCACTGGCCAGTTTCAGCCAGTTAGGAATGTAGTTGTGTACTGGGCACTTCCACTCACAGTATGGGTTACCGCAGGCCAGACAACGATGTGACTGGTCGGTCACCTCTTCCTGCTGGAAGGGCTCGTAAATTTCAACGAACTGCGCCTTACGGACGTCGATCGCTTTCTTGGATGGGTCCTGCCGACCCACATCCACAAACTGGAAATTATTGTTCAGACGTTGTGTCATCTCGAACCTCTCTCTCTCGTCCCGGACCAATTACTCAGGACGAGCACGGGTACTGTTCAGCAGTTGTTGTAAGTCAGCCGCTTTCGGCTTAACCAGCCAGAATTTACCAATGAAGCCATCAAAGTCATTCAGAATCTGCTGGCCCCACTCGCTTCCGGTCTCTTCCACGAACTCACGAATCACGCTACGCAGGTGGTTGCGATGACCTTCAGTCTCTTCATTACTGATGCGGTGAATATCCACCAGTTCATGGTTGTACTTATCAACAAACGTATTGTCGCGGTCGAGTACGTAAGCGAAACCGCCCGTCATACCCGCGCCGAAGTTATAGCCAGTCTCGCCAAGCACACAGATCATACCGCCGGTCATATACTCACAGCAGTGGTCACCAGCACCTTCAACCACGGCGTGAACGCCGGAGTTACGCACACCGAAACGCTCACCAGCGCGGCCTGCCGCCAGCAGCTTACCGCCGGTTGCACCGTACAGACAGGTGTTACCTACAATAGAGGTGTCGTTGGTCTTGAAGGTAGAACCTTGAGGCGGACGGATAACCAGCTTACCGCCAGTCATACCCTTACCGACATAGTCGTTCGCATCGCCTTCAAGAACCATCTCCAGGCCGCCAGCGTTCCATACACCGAACGACTGTCCAGCAATACCGGTCAAGTTCAGGCGGATTGGCGCGTTAGCCATGCCTTGGTTACCGTGGCGTTTGGCGATTTCACCAGACAGGCGAGCACCAACAGAACGGTCACAGTTGGTGATGTGGAAGCTGAACTCACCGCCTGCTTTGTTTTCAATCGCAGACAGAGTTTCTTCAACCATACGCTCCGCCAGCAGACCTTCGTCATAAGGCTTGTTGCGCTCAACTTTCACCGTGTGCGGCTTGTCGGCCGGAATCAGGTCACTGCCCAGCAGCGGTGACAGATCCAGATGACGCTGCTTCTCGGTCTTGCCTTCCAGAACTTCCAGCAGATCTGTACGACCTACCAGCTCTTCCATGGAGCGAACACCGACTTTTGCCATCCAGCCACGAACTTCTTCAGCTACAAAGCGGAAGTAATTCACGACCATCTCTTTGGTGCCGATGTAGTGCTTCTCACGCAGATCATCGTTCTGCGTGGCAACACCGGTCGCACAGTTGTTCAGGTGACAGATACGCAGGTATTTACAGCCCACAGCAACCATTGGCAGCGTGCCGAAACCGAAGGATTCAGCACCCAGAATCGCCGCTTTCACCACGTCGAGACCAGATTTCAGACCACCATCGGTCTGAACACGTACGTTGCCACGCAGGTCATTGCCACGCAGCGCCTGGTGCGCTTCGGACAGACCCAGCTCCCAAGGAGAACCCGCGTACTTAATAGACGTCAGCGGAGACGCTGCCGTGCCACCGTCGTAACCAGAGATGGTGATCAGGTCGGCGTAGGCCTTGGCCACACCCGCTGCGATCGTGCCAACACCCGGTTCAGATACCAGTTTCACCGATACCAGTGCAGTTGGGTTCACCTGCTTCAGGTCATAGATCAGCTGCGCCAGATCTTCGATCGAATAAATATCGTGATGTGGTGGTGGAGAAATCAGCGTCACGCCTGGTACTGAGTAACGCAGGGTCGCGATCAGCTGGTTAACTTTACCACCTGGCAGCTGGCCACCTTCGCCCGGCTTCGCGCCTTGAGCCACCTTAATCTGCAGCACTTCAGCGCTGGACAGGTAGTGAGGAGTCACACCGAAACGACCGGAAGCGATCTGCTTAATTTTAGAGTTACGTGTCGTGCCGTAACGCAGTGGGTCTTCGCCGCCTTCACCCGAGTTCGAGCGACCACCCAGTTCGTTCATTGCCATCGCCAGTGCTTCATGGGCTTCTGGAGACAGAGCCCCCAGAGACATCGCCGCTGTATCAAAGCGAGGGAAGATTTTCTCAGCCGGTTCCACTTCAGAGATATCAATTGACTGGATATCTTTGCGGAAGGTCAGCATGTCGCGGATCGTTGCGACAGGACGCTTATTTACCAGCTCGGCGAAACGGTCATAGGCCGCTTGCGAGTTAGTCTGGACTGCTTCCTGAATGTTCTTAACCACATCTGGGTTGTACGCGTGGTATTCGCCACCGTGAACATATTTCAGCAGACCGCCTTGTTCGATCTGTTTACGTGCTTTCCAGGCAACCTTGTTGATGACCATCAGGTCTTCTTCAAAGTCGGTGAAGCTCGCGCCTTCAATACGGCTGGTCACGCCGCAGAAACACAGATCAACGATGTCTTTGCTCAGACCAATGGCTTCAAACAGCTGAGAGCCACGGTATGAAGTGATGGTCGAGATACCCATCTTAGACATCACTTTCAGCAGCCCCTTACGAATCGCCTTGCGGTAGTTCGCCTGAGATTTCAGTGGGTCACCCAGAACTTCACCGCTGCGGTGCAGGTCGGTGAGGATGTCGTACGCAAGCCATGGGTAAACAGCAGTCGCACCAAAGCCCAGCAAGACAGCAAAGTGGTGTGCGTCACGAGCCGAACCGGTTTCAACCACGATGTTACCGTTGGTACGCAGGCCTTTCTGACTCAGACGGTGGTGTACCGCACCAGTCGCCATTGGCGCTGGGATCAGAGACTGACCTTCAGCCACGTCACGGTCACTCAAAATCAGGATTACGTCACCGTTGCGGATCGCTGCTTCGGCTTTGTCAGCCAGAGCCACGATGGCATCTTTCAACGATGTGCCCGCCGGGTAAGCCATCGACAAGGTATTCGTGCGGAATTCATCACGGCCAGTGTCTTTAAGACCAACAAACTTCAGTGGCGACAGCACTGGAGAGGTCAGAATCACACGATTAGCGTGGTCTGGCGTCTCTTCAAAGACATTCTTCTCTGCACCGATACAGGTTTCCAGCGACATCACGATCGACTCACGTAGTGGATCGATCGGTGGGTTGGTAACCTGAGCAAACATCTGACGGAAGTAGTCAGCCACGTGACGAACACGCTGAGACAGAACCGCCATCGGGGTATCGTCACCCATAGAGCCCGTTGCTTCCTGACCGTCTTCGGCCATTGGACGCAGAACCTGATCGCGCTCTTCTCGGGTCACCAGGTGCAGCTTCTGATGGGTGTTCAATGCGTCGCCTGACAGTGCTTCCTGACCATCGACTTTCTCGAGGTGCAAGCGGCTCTCGATACGCAGCGCATTTTCTTTCAGCCACTGCTTGTATGGCTGAGAGGTTTTCATCATGGTGTCGATATCATCGGTACGCAGCAGCTTACCTTCTTTAGTATCGATCGCCAGAATGTCACCCGGGCCAACACGGCCTTTCGCTACAACATCTTCAGGCTTGTAGTTGTATACGCCCACTTCCGATGCAACAGTAATAAAGTTGTCTTTGGTGATTACCCAACGAGATGGGCGCAGACCATTGCGGTCGAGGCCACATACCGCATAACGGCCGTCAGTAATTACCAGACCTGCAGGACCGTCCCACGGCTCCATGTGCATGGAGTTGTACTCGTAAAATGCACGCAGATCAGAGTCCATGGTTTCGACATTCTGCCAGGCTGGCGGAATCATCATACGGATCGCACGGAAGATATTCATACCGCCCGTCGCCAGCAATTCCAGCATGTTATCCATGGAGGAAGAGTCGGAGCCTGTGGTGTTCACTACCGGAGAGATATCTTCCAGGTTTGGCAGTAGTTCACTGGCAAACTTGCTCGCACGGGCATTAGCCCAGTTGCGGTTACCACGAATGGTGTTGATCTCACCGTTGTGGGCCAGCATGCGGAATGGCTGAGCCAGCGGCCAGCGAGGCATGGTGTTAGTCGAGAAACGCTGATGGAAAACACAAATAGCGGTTTCCAGACGCTCATCACCGAGATCCAGGTAGAAGTTCGGCAAATCGACCGGCATCATCAGGCCTTTGTACGACAGTACACGGTCAGAGAAGCTGGCAATGTAGAAATCAGGGTACTGTTCCAGCGCTTTTTCAGCAAAGCGACGGGCATAGAACAGTTTTACCGACAGGTCGGTATCATCCAGCGTTTCAGCAGGCGCAATAAAGATCTGCTCAAAGCGAGGCAGACAATCTATGGCCATCGGCCCCAGACAGTCATTGCTGGTTGGCACGGTACGCCAACCCAGGACGTTCAGGCCCTGGCCCGCAACCGCCGCTTCAACGGCCGCTTTCTGTTCCGCGTAAACCGCATCGTCCAGATCCATAAACAGCATGCCCACAGCATATTGTTCAGGCAAATCAATGCCTTGTTCCTGGGCGACGGCGCGCAGGAATGAGTCTGGTTTCTGAATCAGCAGACCGCAGCCATCGCCGGTTTTACCGTCCGCAGCAATACCGCCACGGTGTGTCATGCAGGTCAGGGACTCAATAGATGTCTGCAGCAGTTTATGGCTTGGCTCACCTTCAAGATGGGCAAGCAGACCGAAGCCGCAGTTATCCTTAAATTCGCCTGGAGTATACAGACCAGTTCTCATAGAACAGCTCTCACCAATAAATCGTTTAAATATCAAGGGCTTACAATCGAAATGCGATCAAAAAATAAGCGGCCTTGAGACAAAAGGACGCTCATTCTACACATCTGAGGCGGTTGCCACAAATGAACAGAGGAAAGGCCCGGATTGACACACCCGGGAAAAACAGGCTCCAGACTTACCGGATTACCTTCTGCACATCCCCTAAAGGACGAACCCAGGGCGACTGCTTACGCAACGAAGCCGGCATAGCATTTACCGCAGCTCTCGCCTCTGCACGGCTGGAATAGACACCTGACACCACCACGAACCAGTCTTTACCTTTATAGGTTGTCTGGTAACGATACAGTGACCCTGTGATCTGGCTCTGCCACTGGTTACGGAAGGTTTCAGCACCGGAGGAACTGTGCGACCCCAGTAACTGCACGATATACCCTGACTCAGATGCCAACAAGGCCTGTTCGTCAGGAGTGTAAGATGAAGTCCCAATCTTAACCGGCTCAGAGGAGGTGTTCATGGGTTCTGCTGTCGCTTCAACTGGTTGAACTTCAGCCCGGGAAACAGGCGTAGCATCAGAGCCTGTATCTGGCACCGATTCAGGCGCACCAGAGACGACCCTCCCCTCCGGCTGGATATCGGAACCCGACAGTGCCGTCACATCAGAACTTGCTGCAACACGACTTTCTGCCTCGACAACGGCCCTGTCTGGAAGCGCCAATGTATCACTACTGTCTGCCTCGGGTTGCGCCTGAGGTTCAACTGAAGCACCGGGATAATTAAAATCTTTCGCGGAGTCGAACTGCGCCTGAATTTCTGGAGACAGCTCATCGTCGGTTGATGAGGCTCCCCACTGGTAGATAAACACCATTGCAATAGCAGTCACGACACCGGCAATAGCGAGAATATTGCGCACAGGAAAACCACCCGCCGGCGAACTGGAGACTGCACGCGTTGCCGAAGACAGTATTTGTTCGCCTTGACGAAGGGCTGGTCCCGGCAAGCATCCAGAATCCATCATGATATCTGCGAGTTCTTTATCCCCGAACGGACAGACCTCTCCGTCACCAAAAACGCTGGCCATAAGCGCCGCGATCTCAGAGTCCGATAACGGCTCAACAGCTAGTACGTGAACCGGAGCCTGTGCAGGTGAATTTCGGAAATGACTTTCATAACCCGGAGCGCCAAACAGGATGACGGAAATCGCCTGTGGCGCCAACAGAGCAAAGTGCGCTATGTCATTCAGAGTCTCCGCGTCTAACTGATCAGCCTGATCAATAATCAACAGTAGATTACCGCCGGCCTCACTCCTGTCGATAGCCTCGTTGCGAATAGCTTCACGAGCCTGAGCACCATCGTCGTGAATAGCCGGCATATCCCAGTGAGCGGCGATTGAAGACAGTATTGAGGGCATGCCTAGCATAACGCTTGCGGTTAATAGGAGAGTCTCATCAGGAGCCTCTCTTTGAGCCGCGAGGTTATTCGCTATAAACGACTTCCCTGCGCCCTCATAGCCGGTGACGGCTACCAGCAGCTCACTGTAAGAAGCAAGGTGCGACAGGAGCTCGACATGACGTTTCTGAGAATCAAGAAGGCTATGCATAGAGAATGCCTCTTTGCTGGAAGAGTTGTGTGTCACATTCACACCAGAAAGATCCAGATCAAAATCCGTTTCCATAATTCCTCCAGTGGTTATTTTCAGCGGCTCGCGCCATACGCCATCAAGGTTTCTTCAAGCAGGTCCCGGGGAACCTCAGACGTAATATAGGCCTCCCCAATCCCCTTAAGCAAGACCAGTCTGAGTGCACCATCCAGAACTTTCTTATCGACCGCCATGCGACTGATGTAATCATCGCAGGACATATCTCTTGGGCCTTTCACTGGGAGATGTGCCGCTTGCAACAAACGTAAAAGATCGTGCTCATCTTTCTCAGAAAGATAACCCAGCCTTCTGCTCAGGTCTGCTGCCATCATCATCCCAGCGCCAACGGCTTCGCCGTGCAACCACTTACCGTATCCCTGATGCGCCTCAATTGCATGGCCAAAGGTGTGCCCAAGATTGAGTGTTGCACGGATTCCGCCCTCTCGCTCATCCTGAGCGACTACCGACGCTTTATTCTCACAAGATCGATAAATGGCTTCAGCAAGCGATTCATCATCACCAGACATCAGGCCGGCTACGTTATCCTGCAACCATGCATAAAATTCAGAATCGGAGATCAACCCATACTTAATCACTTCGGCCATGCCTGCAGCCATTTCACGGAGAGGCAGCGTTTCTAACGTATCGGTATCAGCAATCACAGCCTGCGGCTGATGGAAAGCACCGATCATATTCTTACCGAGAGCATGATTGACGGCAGTCTTGCCGCCCACAGATGAGTCAACCTGCGAGAGCAAGGTGGTGGGAACCTGAATAAAGTTAACACCTCGCTGGTAGGTCGCCGCTGCAAAACCAGTCATATCACCAATAACTCCACCGCCTAGCGCAATAAGAGTCGTTGTTCTGTTGTGACGACGATCCAGCAGCTCGTCAAAAATCATATTCAGGGTATCGAGATCTTTGTACTTTTCACCATCTGGCAAAATAACGGTGTCGACCTGATAATCCGTCAGTGCGGACATTACGTCATCGAGATAGATAGGAGCGACGGTCTCATTGGTGACAATAAGTACCTGCCGACCCTTAATATGGGGACTATACAGCTCTTTATTCCGCAGAAGGCCAGGGCCGATGTAAATAGGGTAACTACGATCGCCAAGATCTACGGTTAGGGTCTGCATCATTCACCTTTTAAACGTTTTTTGAGTTCCTGAATTACCCATCGAGGGTTTCGCTGATCCGTCTCAATAATAATATCGGCAACAGAACGATAGAGCGGATCACGCTCTGCAAACAGCTTGCGCAGCACCGCTTCTGGATCGGCAGTCTGGAGGAGTGGACGATTACGGTCGCGGGCAGTTCTGGCCAACTGCTGATCAACAGACGTACAGAGATAAATAACTGTTCCTCTGGAAGCAAGATGCTGGCGATTTTCACTCCGCAATACAGCACCACCACCCGTGGAGAGAACAATGCCTTTCTGCTGAGTCAGTTCATCAATGACTGATTCTTCGCGCTCGCGAAAACCCAACTCCCCTTCTTTATCAAAGATCCAGGGAATGTCCGCGCCACAGCGTTCCTCAATCACCTTATCTGAGTCAAAAAACTCGTATTTAAGTTCCTGTGAAAGCATGCGGCCAATGGTGCTTTTTCCAGCACCCATCGGCCCGATAAGAAATACAGACTGTGTCATTTTCAACGTGCTGAGAGCGTTTCCTTAACCAGTCGAGGAGTAATAAACACAAGAAGTTCGCTCTTCTCTTCCTGCTCACTGGTACGGCGGAAAAGCGCACCAATGAGAGGCAGATCGCCAAAGAATGGCGTCTTGGATACCTGTCGAATCTCCTCTGAACGGAAAATACCACCAAGGACAATCGTCTCACCATTTTCAACCAGCACCTGAGTTTCCACCGCGTTGGTATCAATCGCAGGGCCTGCGTCGGTCAACTCACCAACCGAATCCTGATTAATAACCAGATCCATAATAATACGATCGTCAGGTGTGATCTGTGGTGTCACCTCAAGGCGTAACACTGCTGACTTAAAGGCAACGTTAGCAGCACCACTTGAACTCGCCTGAAGGTAAGGGATCTCGGTACCCGACTCAATTGATGCGGTCTGGCCATCAGCAGTAATCACACGAGGCTGAGATACAATATCAGCACGCCCCTCGGTTTCGATCGCTGAAAGCTCGAGATCAAGTAGGAAATCTGCAGTCTGGTACCCCAAAGCGAACGTAGTTGCTGAGGCATCTGTTACACCAAAATCCACAATATCAGAAGCTTCAAGATCGATAGTCTGATCACTGGTGCCCGTAGTCGCCCGGTCAAACAAGATTTGATTAGTCTCTTCCAATGTTGTTTTAGTACCGCCGAAGGTAGTCCAGTTATCTCCGTTATCCTTATAACTTGCACCACCCCACTGCACGCCCAACTCTTCACCGACATTAGTTGTGGCAATAACGATACGAGCCTCGATCAGTACCTGACGCACAGGCACATCCAGCATTTGCAGGGCTTCTCTGACTTTTTCCAGGTTTTTCGAACTGTCTTTCATGAGCAAAGTGTTCGTACGACTATCGACGACAGCGGTCCCACGCTCAGATAGCAAGCCCTGTTCAGACGTCAGAAGCTCTGCCAGGTCAGTGGCCTTAGCGTACTTCAGTTGCATGTACTCAGTTACCAGCGGAGCTAACTCTTCAACCTGGCGCACAGCTTCAAGTTCAACTTTTTCTCGCGCTGCGATTTCTTCGGCTGGGGCAATGAGCAGGACAGACCCCATCTGACGCTGACCAAGCCCCTTAGTTTTCAGCACGAGATCCAGCGCCTGATCCCAAGGTACATTTTGCAAACGCAGAGTAATGTTGCCACCGACAGAGTCTGACGCCACCAGGTTCATACCTGTAAAGTCAGCGATCAGCTGCAAAACAGCTCGCACCTCAATATCCTGAAAGTTCAGGGACAGCTTTTCACCCGTGAACGGGAATTGTTTTTCAGCTACCGCCTCTTCACTTTCTGGTGGCTCAGAAACGTTGATCGACAGTAGTTTGTCTGTTTGATAGGCGAGGTATTCGAATTCTGAAGACAAAGGTTCAATTACGATCCTCGCGTTACCCGCCTCAACAGTGGCGTCGACGTATTTGACTGGCGTCGCAAAATCGGTGACGTCGAGTCGACGACTCAACGCATCAGGCAGCGATGCACCGTCAATATCTGCGATGATTTTCGAGCCTTCTCTACGAATATTGGCTGCAGCACTGTCATCGCTCAGTGTAATCTGAACCTGACCTTCACCCTGGTTACCACGGCGAAAATCGACATTCACGATTTTAACGCCAGAGCCGGGCTGAACAACATCACCCATTGCATTAACCTGCTGATTACCAGCAAATTTCTCGTTCTCATCAGATTCACCGATCCGAACGAATAAACGATTGCCTTGCACCGACGTTGTGTAATCAACCAATTCATTCAGATTGATTACAAGTCGAGAGCGATCTTTCGCTTCAACGACGGTTGCACTTCTGGCATTACCATTTCCGATATTATGGCGTTTAGTACCCAGAGCGCTATCTACGCCAGGAAGATCCAAAGCAATACGTGCCGGCTTTTCAATGGTGTAGCCACTGACCTCCGGAGGTGTAGAATCAAACACCAGCTCAAGCTGTGTTACATCCCCCGGAGCCGTCGAAAAATTGAGATCCGTCAGAGTCGCCGCCATAACCTCAAACGAGCATAACGCCGACACACAGACGAAAGCTCTACCGAGAGTGCGAATGTTGTTCATGATTTTCATAATTATTCTCCTGGCGCTCCGTTGAGGGCCAACGTTCTGGGCCGCTCAAGCCAGCCACCCTGTCCATCTGGTACGATTTCGATAAGGTTGATGCGGTCATCTTGTATCGATACGATGCGACCATGGTTCCGCCCCATGTATTCGCCTTCTTTAACCCTGACAACCCCTCCGTAACCATCTCGTATAAGAGCGAACAAATCACCCTGCGGCTTTTGCAAAGTACCGACCATACCAAGCTGATCAACACTGAACTGCTCCAGATACTCTTTTGCACGGTCTGGGTCTGGACGCACACTAAAGCCATTAAGGGATATTTTTTCAGTCTCTTCAGCAATAGCCGGCAAGCCGAAAGGTGATCTCAGAGCAGAAGCGCTGTAACTGAAAGATTCGTACGGTTTGAACTCTGGAATAGGCTCAACACGGCCTCTTGGCTTCGAACTTACGTCATCGACATAACGCTGAAGGTCAGAAACATTACCTGAAGAGCTACAAGCTGCGACAGCTATACCCGAACATAAAAGAAGCAGCATTCTTGATATAATCACGTTACTGCCCCCTGCTATCCGCGTCGTACTGGTATGTTTTCGCTTCAATTTCCATAGACAGACGCTCCTGTCCCTTGGTTTTAACGATATTAAAGTCGTGCAGAGTAACAATCCGAGGTAGAGATGCGACACCCGATACGAACGCTCCCATCTCATGATATCCACCAGACACTTCAATATTGATGGGCAATTCTTTATAGAACTCCGATTTCTTCATATCCGCAGGATCAATCCGCTTCAGCTCTAACCCTGCGTTCAATGCTGCAGCGCTGATATCATCAATCAAGCCCGGGACTTCTGTATCTTTAGGCAGCTGCTTTAGCAATGAGCCAAAGCTTGCTTCCATCTCAACCATCTGCGTTTTGTATTCGTCCAGATTAGCGACACGAAACGCCTTCGTTTCAAAGTCCCGCTTTAGCTGCTGCTCCTGTCTTTCGAGTGATTCCAGAGATGATAACTGCCCCTGAAATAAAGCCAGATAAGATATGACAACGCCAACTACCAAAAGCATCACGCAGAAGGCAATTTTTCCTATGGCGGGCCAGGACCCCATATTCTGCCAATCGATATCACCGAGTTCAAAGCCCTGCAACTGCTCGACGATCGAAGTGGAGGATTTATTTGAATCAGCCATTATTATCCTCCGCTGTTCTTGGGTTCATTCGGGTCATCACAACCTCAAACTCGTTCACTCCAGCCGAGGTTGCTTCTACCTTGATGAGGGATGGATCTCTGAACCATTCAGACTGGTCAAAGTTGCGCATGAGAGCGGATACCCGGTTGTTACTTGAGGCGACACCGGCGATACGAACTTTATCTCCTTCAACCTCAAGCTTATTGAAGTACAGATCCTCAGGAACCGAGCGCACAATTTCATCAAATACCCGAACGATGACAGGGCGGTCACCCTGCAGGCGCTGAATCAGCTCCATCCGCTCTACCAGCTCAGCTCTGGTTTCTTTCAACTTCTGAATTTCGACGATTTTCTGGTCCATCGCCGAGATCTGATTGCGCAAGAAAGCATTGCGGGAGTTCTGGTTCACCGCAGCATCATCGTAGTAGCGATAAACTACGAAGATAGAAGCCGCAACCAAAGTAACAACGCCAGCGATAACCACATAGAAGTTCTTGTTGCGCTCTTCGCGCAACTCTTCACGCCAGGGTAATAAGTTAATATTCGCCATCAGTCGAAACTCCTCATTGCCAGGCCAGCTGCAATCAAAAGCGAAGGCGCATCGTTCGCAAGCCAAGTCGCGTTCACTCGTTGTGACAGGGTCATACTAATGAATGGGTTAGCTACGACAGTAGGCGTCCCCAGTGCAGACTGAACCTGTTCTTCGAGCCCGGGGATAGAGGACGTTCCACCAGCAAGAACGATGTAGTCAACATCATTGAACTGACTCGATGAATAGAAAAACTGGAGGGAACGACTCACCTGCTGAACCACGGCTTCGCGGAAAGGCCCAAGAACTTCAGACTCATAATCATCAGGAACGCCACCTTCAAGCTTCGCTCTATTGGCATCCTCTTCACTAAGGCCATATCGGCGCATAATGTCTTCAGTGAGCTGACTTCCACCGAATAACTGCTCGCGGGTGTATATCGACCGCCCCTCGTGCATCACACTCAAGGTTGTCATTGTGGCGCCAATATCTATGACGGCGACGGTTTCTATATCCTCGCCTTCCAGCTGCGCATCCAACAAAGAGAATGCACGCTCGGTACAGAACGCCTCGACATCAACCTTGTTTACTTCAAAGCCGGCAATTTCAACGGAATCTTTTCTTCGCTCAACAGTCTCAGAACGGCAGGCAGCCAGCAGAACACTGACCATGTCGGGTGATTTATCACTTGGCCCGACAACTTCCCAGTCCAGAGCAACCTCTTCGAGAGGGTAAGGAATATATTGATCAGCTTCAGTACGGATCTGAAAATCCATATCGTCGTCACTAAGACCCGAGCTCATATCGATGGTTTTAGTGATCACGGCAGATCCCGCAACAGCGAGCGCAACGTTTTTAGCGTTAGACCGGGAGCGGACTACTGCCTGGCGGATCGCGTCACCAACAGCTTCTTCGTTGTTAATGCCTTGCTCAACAACAGCATTGGGAGGCAAAGCTACCGTTGCGTAGGCTTCGACCTGATAGCGTTCCCCCTGGCGACTCAACTCCAGCACTTTGACGGACGTTGAACTTATGTCCACCCCGAGAAGCGCCTTATTCTTCTTCTTAAACAGGCTGCCCAGCACGACAAAATCCCCTTCTGTTTCGCGAACTTGCGCGCGCAAGCTCACACAGATCCTATATAATTCCGGCCATTATAAGCACAATCCTGCGAAAAGAACAAAAAACCCTTATAATGCCGCATCCCGCATGATAGCTGGCTTTTTCAGGAATTTAACGATCTTTTTATATGAATATGGCAACTCCGCTCCTTAAGTTCACAATCTGGCTGTTTTTGTCTATCGGAGCCGGAACCACCATGGCCATAACCGGTGTTTACCTATACTTAGCGCCGACGCTTCCCGATGCAGAAACACTGAAAGATGTAGACCTTCAAACCCCTCTGCGCGTATACACCGCAGATGGCCTTCTGATAACTGAATATGGCGAGAAGCGCCGAACCCCTATTACATATCAGGAAATACCCCCTCAATTCATTGACGCACTTCTCGCTTCTGAAGATGACGGCTTTTTTGAGCACTCAGGAATAGACCTGAAAGGCCTTGCGCGAGCGGTTTTTGATCTTGTGACTACCGGTCGGAAGAAATCAGGGGGGAGTACAATCACTATGCAGGTAGCTAAAAACTATTACCTGAGCAGTGAAAAGACCTTCACCCGTAAGTTCACAGAGATCCTACTCGCGCTGAAAATAGAGAAAGCCCTTACCAAGGAAGAAATTCTTGAGCTATATGTCAACAAAATCTACCTGGGTAAGCGTGCATACGGTATTGAAGCCGCATCTCAGGTCTATTACGGCAAGTCGATCACTGAACTGAACCTGGCAGAGCTGGCGATGATCGCCGGATTGCCGCAGGCACCCTCCGCAGCCAATCCGATACGGAGCCCGGAGCGCGCCGTTTCGCGTCGTAACTACGTGCTTGCTCGAATGTACAACCTCGGAAAAATATCAGAAGCCGAGTTCCAACAGAGTATCCGCCAGCCCGCAACAGCTCGATACCACGGTGCCACCTCTGAAATCAGTGCGCCGTATGTTGCCGAGATGATTCGCCTGGAGATGATCCGGCGCTATGGTAATAAGGCCTACACCTCTGGCTACAGCGTGTACACCACCATCAACGCCAAACGCCAACAAGCAGCGAATGCGGCACTTCAAAAAGGTTTACTGAAATACGATCGTGACCACGGTTACCGCGGAGCTCAGGCTACTTATTCGGTTATCCCCCTGAGCGTTCCTGAGCCCCCGGAGTTAGAAGAGTGGATTGCACAGGCCGACCCAACTAAAGACGTTGACTGGCCCCAGACTCTGAGTAACTGGGAAGAGCAGCTTCGCGAACTCGGCGACTTTGGCATTATCGAACCAGCCGTCGTCATGAACGCCATAGAAGAAGGAGCCTGGGTATACAGCGTCGGCCAAATACGTTGGCTACCATTTGAGGGAATGACGTGGGCTGCGCCGTACCTGAGTGTGAATTCGGTCGGAGAGGCCCCTGAAAATGCACTCGATGTGGTCAGTGATGGTGATCTTATCTGGCTCGAAGGAACGTCCTCGGGGCTGAAACTGGCTCAGGTGCCAGAAGCTGAAGGGGCTCTGGTATCTATGAACCCTCACAACGGTGCAATTGAGGCCTTAGTCGGTGGATTCTCAAACTCAGACAATCAATTTAACCGTGCTACTCAAGCGGAGCGCCAGCCTGGCTCTGCTTTTAAGCCTTTTATCTACAGCGCAGCACTGGACAATGGTTTCACCACAGCCAGCCTTATTAATGACGCGCCTGTGGTATTTAAAGATGCCAGTCTCGAGAGCACCTGGCGCCCAGAGAATTACAGCGGCAAGTTTTATGGACCGACCCGTCTGAGACAGGCGCTATATCGCTCACAAAACCTTGTCTCAATCCGCATTCTAAAGCAGATGGGGCCAGCCACAGCCGTTCGCTACATTCAGGACTTTGGGTTTAATCCAGCACGACTGAATAAAGATCTCTCACTGGCATTAGGCGCATCAGCGGTCACTCCTTTGGATATGGCGACGGGCTATAGCGCTTTTGCCAATGGCGGCTACAAGGTCAGCCCCTTTGTGATGCAGAGTATTATCTCGGATACAGGTGAAATACTGTACGAGGCCAACCCGGCACTCGCAATGGCGCCACCAGAAGAGGATTCAACTGGCAACTTCATCAGCGAAGGTGTTAACGACAACAATGCACCGGTTGAGAATAACTCTGAGCAAGCAGAGAACATTGAAGAGCGTACACTTTTTGCAGAACGCATAATGTCTCCCGAAAACCATTACCTGACAGTAAGCATGATGCGGGATGTCGTTCGCAGAGGTACAGGTAGAAAAGCGCTGGCGCTGGGTAGAAATGATCTTGCTGGCAAAACGGGGACCACGAACGATCAGAAGGACGCATGGTTTTCCGGCTTTAATCCCGACCTTGTTGCTACTGTCTGGATTGGTTTCGACCAGCCAACCACACTGGGGCGCTGGGCATCAGGCGGCGGTACGGCACTCCCTGTCTGGGTCGATTATATGAGGGAAGCTCTTGATGGCGCACCGGAAGAGCAGTTTGAACAACCAGAGGGGATTGTCACAGTTCGAATTGATCCGGACAGTGGGCTACTCGCTTCACCGGGCCAGAAAGACGCGATATTCGAATACTTCAAGACTGGGTCAGCTCCGACAGAATATGCCAGAACAAAAGACATCATCCCCTACCAGGAAGATGAAACCGGCTCAAGGGGAGGCAGCGTCATCCCGGAACAACTTTTCTGACCACGTTACAGGCACTCTACAATAAAAAAGCCCGGCAATTGCCGGGCTTTTTACTGTCTCGCATCGCCTCAGACGTCGATCAACTTACCCGGATTCATAATGTTATTCGGGTCAAACACCTTTTTAACAGCACGCATGTAAGCAATTTCTGCCGCAGAGCGTGTATATTCCAGATACGGTTTTTTGGTCATACCCACGCCGTGTTCCGCAGATACAGAGCCCTGATATTTTTCCACGATCTCAAATACCCAGGTTGATACCTTGCTGCAGCGTTCGAAGAACTCTTCTTTCGCCAGGTCATCTGGCTTCAGAATATTCAGATGCAGGTTACCGTCACCTATATGGCCGAACCAGATGATCTCGAAATCCGGATATTCCCGTGTCACGATTTCATCGATATCACGCAGGAATGGCGGTACTTTTGATACAACCACAGAAATGTCGTTCTTGTACGGCGTCCACTCCGAGATCGTCTCAGAGATATCCTCACGCAAACGCCACAGGTTTGCCGCCTGAGTTTCGCTCTGGCTGATCACACCATCGACGACCCAGCCTTCTTCCATGCACTTCTCGAACTGAACCATGGCCTGATCCATATCAGCATCGGTCACGGCTTCGAATTCAATCAATGCATAGAAATCAGTGCTGGTTTCGAACGGCGCAGGCACATCACCGCGTGCCAGAACTTTCTGCATCGCCTGGTCAGAGAAGAACTCAAATGCAGTCAGATCCATCGTCGACTGGAACTGACTCAGCACTTTCATCACATCGTCCAGCTCCGGAATGCCCAGCACCAGTACCGTCAGGTTTTTCGGTGTGCGGGTCAGACGCATGGTAGCCTCGGTCACAAAGCCCAACGTTCCCTCACCGCCGATGAAGAGCTGGCGCATGTCGTACCCGGTGTTGTTTTTCATCAGGTCTTTATTCAGCTCGAGGATCTCGCCCTCGCCGGTAACGACCGTCATACCAGCCACCCAGTCACGGGTCATACCCCAGCGGATTACTTTAATACCACCGGCATTCGTTGAGATGTTTCCACCAATCTGACTGGAGCCCGCAGAGGCAAAATCAACCGGATAGAACAGATCGTTATCTT
>MDSZ01227086.1_pt1 | contig 28472 bp, 12 predicted proteins | sample 811201 | NCBI WGS metagenome assembly MDSZ01 (sample SAMN05326647, study PRJNA326480) | marine metagenome | isolation source: seawater | place: Indian Ocean: North | collected 2010 | reverse complement strand
CTTCCATCTCTCCCGTATCTGGATTAACTGTAAACTCAGACCATTCAAACGTAACCGTTAACGGCTTAACCCTTCTAAATTTGTTGCCGTCACTATCTGTTTCCATATTTTTTAAAAATGCATACCCGTCATGTGGACTAATAAAGTTTCCTTCGCTCGTGGTTTTTAACTTAGTATCACTTTCGCTTTCGTCAAATAAGACCAAAAAGGAGTCAGCTGGCCTATATGAATCTATATAGGTTGGAAATTCAAAGCCAAAAAAGCAACCGCCCTCATAAGTACTAGAAAAATGAAATGTTGTAAACTTTGGATCACTCTCAAACAAACTGAACCCCGCCACAGACTTTGTCGCTGAAGCTGTAAATGTAAGCTTTCTCTTATCCGATCCAGCACCAAACTCATTACCATCCTCATCTACACCAACAGTTCTATAGGTACTCTTATGCCAGCGCTCTCCGTCACCAGGAGCGCCATCCTCACCCGGCTCTATGTCCAGTATATTTGAAAGAAGAGTGTCGTATTTCGATGTTATTTGAGCATATGTTTTACTCATTGTAACATGCGGCAAAAACATACGCGTTGTTTCAAAGCAACTTGCAGTTCTGCTATCATCTGTAGAGCCTACGCCCGGCATCGCTGAATATTGTGAATATGCCTGAGCAACCGGCAATAAATAATTCGGATCGATGGAGCCTTCTCCGGGCATGGCCTTACCTCGAATAAGGCCCCCGAGAAGCGTTCCGTCAATACCACATATAAATGAGCCACCGCTTGGGTTTATGCGACATGGGAATCTAAAGAGAAGCTGAAGAAGTTGCAAGAACATTCCAAGAACACTCATTACTGGGCCCAAGAAATCAAGGTCCGCTTCCATCTCAAAGAGGTATTCCGCAAGAGTCTCCTCAAGAGCCTGTATTGCATCCCAGTCTATGTATCTATAGTCAACATCTCCGGTCTCCGGATCTCTTGGTATAGCATTCCTGAAGGCGATAACGAGCGCATTAATTGCCAATATCAACCAGAGTATCTTTCTTATTATGCACTCAAGTATCTCAAGGAGATGAAGTATGAGGTTTAAATACATAACCGGTACAGATATTTGGGGCAGCAAAAGAAGAAGGTCAAATAAACACTCAAATAGTCTTATTATAGCAAGGACCGTCTTAAACGGATTCATCAGGGCGCATATAACATCGATAATGCAAAGCAAAACTTGTATTGGAATGCACAAGATATAAAACTGCTCAAGGTGTACTTTCAGCTCACCAGTCAGGTGGAATGAAAAGTCACAAAATGACTGCAAAAGCTTTGGGTTAATTGCAGGCAGGTTAATTTTCAATGGCAAGAGGTTTAGAGGGGGTAGGTCTTTGAAGACACCAGGCTTTCTTCTTTTATTTTTATGAGGCCCCGATACAAGATTCTTCATAACCGTTGCCATATCTAAATGAACTGCGGAGCCTAATTTTTTCTCTGCCGAATTAAACCTTGCATTTGTGTCAGAGAGCGCAAGCGCAGGGAAACATGCTGTTCCTGGCTTTGCAGATAAAACTCCAATTAAACGATCTGTTAATTTTGCATTAAACGTATAATCTCCAGGCCTATTCTTTTTGACCGAAACCGTCTCAAGAGGCTCTGCTCCAGTGCCACCAGTTCCAACGGCACCAATGTCAAGAACCACATTCCAATGCTTAGTTAATCCAGCTCCCCTTGCCGATACCTTGGCAGTATTGTCTGTAGCTTTACTCCAGTCAAGAGCCAGCATCTGCTCATCCGTTGTAGCTATATCCTCTCCAATCTGTATCTTGTATATCTCAGGCATAACCCAGGCTGGCTGGTTTGGTGATATAGACAAGGTTGCAACAAACCTAGCTGCATCCGACTGCTTTACTCCATCTACTGTTTCGCCATTGGTAAAGAAATGTCCAGAGGGCACACGAGTATCCTCTTCTATTGACATAAGCTGCCCTTTTGACAAAGAAATTGCATCAGATATTGGACTATCTGGATCAAGTGCTAATGCGCTAGTAAACGGATTTGATCTTTGGTTTCCAGGTATGGACATTGCAACAGAACTTTGAACTCCCATCGGAACAAGATAATGATTGGCGCCATTATCTATCTCAATAGTTTTGCTATCATTGACAGGGCCTGCGGGCTCTGAAAAGAATGTGTCCATCATCTCGCTAACAGAACTTCCAGTTATCAACTCCATAGTTTCTGGATCAATATCTGAATCAACAAACTCTATGTCTGAAGTTGTCGCCTTAAAGTATAATTTTTGTGAAGAATAAATAGATGCTGGGTTAAAAATCCTATCCTTGTGTGTTAAAAATAGCCCTATCGGCCCAATTTCCTTGGTACTAACATCTCTAAATCTTGCATACAAATACCCCGGCATGCCAGGCACTTCTTTTATTCCTGTTAAAAACTTTTTCTTAAGATTTGTCTTCTTAGTAGCTGTAGCCCCCCAGTGAAAGGAATAGCTCTTGTTTGGCTTTGGAGCAAGTATTGATCCTTGAAATATAATAACTAAGTTTTGGAAATAACCTTGCGTTTTTACTGCTCTATGTGCCAGTCTAGAGCTACCAAAACCGAGCTTATTTTTTATAAACCCATTTGAATTTAGCTTAGAAAATATATCTATAGGCAGGGTGTTGTATCCATCATAAGTATCTCCACCATCACTTACTTTTTCAGGAACTAATCCTAAAATTCCAATTATTCTTGGGGATGGTATAAATCCAGGTATGATGTTTCCATCATCATCTTCTTTTGACTTTATCATGACAGTCGAATATGTTCCCTCATCCATATCGTCAGCGTCTGTATAGCCATACTCGTCTATTCTTCTGTTTGTAACTACAATAAATGAAGTTATATTGCTATTAAGTAAGTTTGTAAAGTTCAGACTTTTGTGCTTACCTGGAAACTCTAATATTGCTTTTTTCCCACCTCCAAAGAAAGAGGGTTTTTTGTAAAAACCAGATATTCCAGCGGCAGTGAACTCATTTTCAATTGTTTTTATTAATATTATTGACCTATCTTCTCCATTTGTATCTTTAATAAACAGATTAATCCTATCTTCTGGAAAAGAAAATAAATCACATGAGTCGGCCACGCCCTCTTCATCCAAAACTGCCAAATAAGAATATATTCCATTATATCTTCCACTAAATAATTTTGACTTAGCCTTTATTTCTATACTTGAGTTATTTAAACCATCAAGATGCAATGGTACACCATAAATATGCTCTTTGAAGCCAGGCGCCTTAAATGAATTACTCGGTATATAAGCCAAACTAGACGAACATGTAACCGGAAGATCTGTCTCATCATCTCTGCTAACATATATAGATACTTCCTGGTTGGTGTATCCCTCAGGAGAATACAGTTTACATGGATATCTGCCAGTACTAAAATCAAAATCAGCATAAAAAGTTTTCGTTGCTGATGAAGTACTTATCATTATAGAGTCTTCGGATATTGAAACATTATAGTCAGCGCTACCTTTCGCATTAAAGGTAATCTCTTCAGCCTCACCAAACGTAATCTTTGTTACATTTCCAAGATTAGAACCCATTATTCTCAATTGAAGCCATGTGTCCATCTTGATAACTCCACCTCCGGCACAGCCTGATGGAAGAATTTCATCTATAGATGGTGGCAGCTCTGTTAACGATATAAGTCTCCCCGGAGCCCTAGATATTTGACCCATAGTATCAATAGCGTATAGAGCGAGCTTAATCCTTTTCTTGTTAAACCTTAGCTTTAGATCTTCTGCGCTAATCTTAACCTTATGTCTGCCGTCAGGGTCAGATCCAGATATAGAGCATGGTATCCAAAAGAAGCTTGGAATATGCGCAGTTCCACAGAACCTAGGTCTGTTTGAGCTAAACAGCGTGCTTGTTCCGCTTAGCTTTGGCTCATAATAGAGTTCGTTATTTTTTTCTGATGCAGAGGTTAGCCCGGCGTCAAGTGGGGCAAGCACAACGTCTGGGCGAGACTTTTCTGCTATCAAATACTTCGCATCTCCACCAAAATGTGATGTAGGATCTGTTATTGGGAAGCCAACGTCTACAAGGGCAATCTCCTCCTCCTCATCAACGGCATTAAGTATTGCACTTGCCTTATCATAAAATGTCTGTGCGGTAGCTGCAGTGCCCCTTGCGGCATCTGTTTCGCCTAACTCATACTGAACAAACGCTGTTATCATCATCCCATTTGCAATGTTCAAAAATATTTCAGCCAAACCATTTGCTTCTGAGTTTAGATGTACGGATATATTATCCTCATCCTTCATTGTTACGCCAAACAAACTGCCTAATGAGCCATTTGAATCATCATCAGCATTTCTATTTGCAGCCGATTCAATTGCATCAAAAATATATGTCTTATATGTATCATAAGGACCTTCATCTTTTTGGCCATCCTTAGATGGCGAAAACAAAAACTTTGTAATCTTTGGGGCCGTAAATATCTCTCTGCCTACACTATCTGGATTTCCCTGAAATCCATCTAGGGCTAGCTCTCCAGAAGGCTCCGCTATAGGGGAAAGGTAGTAACCCGCTATATCTTGACCCTGTATGTTATCAACAAGTATTTCAATATCATTTGTATCGGGAAAGGGGAGCTCACTATCTCCATAAATAGTTGGAGTAGGTGACGGTTGCGGCAAAAAGCCCCATCTTGATATCTTCTCATTAAAATGTACTTCTATGAAAAATACTCTTTTTAGCTCCACTTCACCACTTTCGTCGTTTGTTTCATAAAAGGGATCGTCATCAGAAAACCATGCAGAATCCATGCAGGACATATTGGGTAACTTTATATATGCTTGACCATCTTGTAGTGTGTAAAAACCGATAGACGGTGGCTCAAAGCCGCCGCCGCCTCTAATTAATGATGGATCAACATTTTGAATTGGGAAAAACTCAAGAAGAATCTCTCTCATTTGAGCGTCACTAACAATGTCCTCAAGTTTGCTTAATATCGCGCTCCTGGCCTCATCCTCTCCGCCTTCTGGAAATTCTATTCCCAGCATCCCCGCTAACTCGCCCAAAGCCTGGCCTGCGAGCTCTTTTATTATTTCTTCTAAATCTATTGGAAAAAAGTCTAAGTTGAATAAATTAGCCAAAAGAGCAAGTATGTCAAGCCCCGCACCTAAAGAATTTTTTATAGACTCTACAGCCGTCTCTATATCGCCATCCTGAGTCAGAACATTTGTTCCAGAAAATCCGGCCTCAGAAGAGTCTTCTGAAGAGCCTACATAATTTGCAATTACGTCATATGTATTTCCACATGTACTAGGAACATTTACAAATTTTTCACCAAACATACCGGCTATGCTTGTGCTTCCAGATAAAACATTTAAGGGTATATATGTTAGATCAAAGCACGGTTCTATATTTTCTAAGTCTATAGAGCAATCGTCTCCAGTCTCAAGCTTGCTTGGGTCATCAACGTTTGCTGTACATACCCTTACAACCAAATCCTTTAAATCTTCATATCCAGAAACTAAAGATTTTTTCTTAGCTATCTTATTGATTAAAACTCTGTTTACTTCCTTTTTCGCCTTTGACACATCCATGTATTTAGGCTCAGGAGGAGGCTTGGATGATGGATCGCTCTTCCAGGATTCAAAAAGCTCTCTCTCCTCATCAGTTAAATCTAACGCAGCCTTTACGCCAGCGTCATCTTTTAACTCAGTAATGATATTGTTAATTTTTTTAATATCTTCATTATTTTCATCATGCTTTGGGTGATCTGGAACTCCGGGAACCTTAAGTATAGCTCCACCAGATAGTGGTATTGGCACATCCCCCTCTACAGCAATTGTATCTATGTCATGCTTAGTTGGATAAAGCATTATAAGGCTTGTATTTGAATCTGGCTCTTCAGTCTCAACACATCCACAGCCAGTGGTCTTTCCTTCTGTTGTAATCGAATAAGAGGTTTTAACACCCACAAACCCTGATGTTATTTTTGGGGTAACACTCATCTATTTGCTCCATTACCACTTATTTTAACGGGTTTTTGCTGAGCATCTATAAGTTCCAAAGAGTGCCCTCCATATAGTCTAAGCATATTTGTTGCCTCTATGTTTATATCACCATCATTTCTTATTACCATTGGCTTGCCAGTATTGCATCCGGCTATAACAAGCCCGTTTTCACTTATAGATATTGTATAATCACCAGTTCTATATGGGTTTGACCCATCAGTCCCCGTTCCATCTGTGCCGACAAAACCTTTATCTAAAACATTTACTTTTAAATCAAGCCTTCCTGGATTAAAGCCATTTCCGATAGCGATTGCATCCTCCTTGCTATTGTATTCATTTGAATTTCCTGGCTCACCATAACTTCCGCCTATATTAACAACAACTTCCCCGTCAGTCTGTACAACGGCGCTTCTACCATTTCTATCCTTCCCTAACCAGGCAATCAGTGCGCCTGCAGTATCCAAAACAAAGCTTTTTCCGTCAAAATTATCCTTACCCACTGACATCTCAACGCTTCCCTCAAAGTTTAAATTCGCGCTCTTTCCACCAGTAGGCAGATGGCCAAGAGGAACTGCTTTCGGCCCCTCTTTTGAATCTGTAGTCGTCTCATAGCTATTAGAGTAAGTACTCCAATTACCACTGGAACTTCCTGCAACAACACAGTTAATTCCGCCCGGATATATTGCTGGCTGCGCAGGCTCTACAGTAACAACCGTCCTATCTGAAGGGTAGAATGGGTCTAACTGTTCTTTTGAATTCCTGGTTGTTACAGCAAGAACCTCAAACTGTTTTCCATATGGACTGCTTTTTATAAGACTCTTATTTCCATGCTTAACCATCTTTATATCTGTTATTCTGGTAGCAATAGCCCTCTCTGCTGCTGCATACATGTTATGATATTTGGTTGTATTTATTCTAATACTATCTTTTGTTGCTCCATCATTTGTTTTTGGAAAGTATTGGTTATCATCAATATTAAGATGCTCGACCCCAGTCTCACGGACAGGCCTATTTTTAGCCCTCGGAAGAAGAAGCTTTCTAAAGCCACCAGCAACGGATAGTGCTCCAGCATCGACCTCCCCATCTCCATCTTCGTCATTTGTTTCAAGAAAATCACTCCAAAGCATAACCGGAACAGGCTCTTTTTTGCTAGGGTTACTATACTTTAAGCTTACATCGTCACCAGGCCCAAGAAAATTAGCGGTAGATGAAAATGGAATATTCCCCGTATTAGTCGAACTTGGAACATTTAGCTTTAAAACACCCTCTTTATCTATATCAAGGCAAAAATTTGATGTACTTGTGCTCTTTGGTATCGACAAAACGTTTGTAGACAATTGAAAGTGATACCCTATTTCTCTTCGACTCTTAAGCATTGTATCAACAGCAATAATCTCTTCGAGCGACCTTTTATCTTTCCACGGATACCTGCCTATTCCTGTCCCAAGAACAACTTTGTTGTAGTTTATATCTAATACATTTCCATTTATATCAACAACACTTCCGGCTATAACCTCTAATAATTGATTTTCTGGCATATGAAGTCTATTTGTTGTCGACTTATCTCTGGAGAATGTATAGCCATCAGTGCTTATATCTGCATCTCCAGATTGCATTAAAACTTCATGGTCAAACCCCTTGAATGACGACTGTTCAGCATATTCATTTACCTTTAACACATATTCAGACCGTCTGGGGTTTCTATTTAAATCTAAAACACCCGTCGTATCACATGCAATACTTGCAGGAAACATACCGACCTCATGTAGGCCGGCTGGATTGTCCTGATTAAAGTCACACCTTATGTCGTTATGATAAAACTCACCTGGCTGGTGAGCCAGCCTGTCTGCGCCAAAAACCCTTATTACGTTTCCAGATATAAAATTATGAGAGTTGCTGCTTTCTATAACTAGATGTGAAGTCAAATAAAGACTATCTCCCCACCCACGCCTTCTAAGATACATACCATTACCACGAGACGTGGACATGCGTATGTCTCCAGATCTAAACACACCAATATCAGATCCTGCCGCACCCCTCATTACTGCATCTGGAGAGTAAGCAGAGTCTCTCATTCTTGGGTTGCTATAAACAGTTGCGGGCAGATCCATAGGATCCAAGCCCTTGCCCGACATGTGTGCCTCTGTAAGAACACTGAGTATTGTAACAGGATTTTGCGTTATAGCAGGAGCAAAAAAGGCAAGAACTCTTGTGTCCTTTGGATAATGAATATATACTCCACGATCAGTATATCCAGATTGCTGTGGTAATGGCACATCCGTAATCCCTTTTCCATCACCAGAATCACCGATACGCCTAAGGGTGCATGTATTCTCTCTTGTGTTAACCCGAACTATTTTTGCTTCGAAAAATTCGCCAATCATACTACTAACCAGTAAAAATAATAAATGATTTTCATAAAGTAATAAACTATTATAATATAATACTCAATAACTTTTAAAATAGTAAGTTATTTAAAGTTTTATTATTCCAACTTCTATAGCTCTTTGAACAGCGTCTGGATCTTCCGCAAGACCATCTCTGGTATGAAACCACGTTCCTTGGCTTGGTCCGCCATTTGGAAATTTGTTCTTTGAATCTTTTATCTCTGCAGCTTTAATATTAGCCTTCTCATCTTCGCTTAACCAAAAAGAATTTGCACTAAACATTTTGCCTGCCTGTGAGCTAACATTAGATGCGCCAGTTCTAGAAATATTTCCTTGTTCAAGCTCATATCTATTAAAAATATCCCTATTCATACATTCTATGCTATAATCGACAGTATTATTTCCACCATTAAGGTTAACTGTTTGCAATATTATCTTGTCTTCAGGTATTGATTTTGCCAAATTGCCATTGGGAAGTATCATTGTAGTTATTCCCTTGGTAGATTTTTGACGCCTAAACATATCCAAAACATCATCTCCTCCCATAGAAGAAAATTCGCCTTGGGTCATTTGAACTGGGTCCACCAAAAGATTTCTAACCGCTTCCATTCGCCTCTTGACTTTTGCCGTCTGGTCCGTAACTCCATCGCCAGTCACAAAACCTCTTATTACAACATAAGTTTCATCTGTCATGACACTCTTTGATGACAAATCAAGCATCATATTATAGTATCTGTTTTGATTATTTTGAAAATCAAGAAGTGTGCTAACATTATGATCATCTATTGTTACATTTGGAGGAAATAAAAGTGTGCAATCAGGCTGCAAGGGAATGTATCCATCATCACCAGATGTACTTTTGTGTACTAAAATACCCTCATGTAATGGATTTCCTACAAACTGCTGGCCAATAATGTCAAATGGACTGGGTAGATATGATCCTACTGGATGACCATTGGTAAGCGTTAGAGTGGTAGTATAAGAGCCACCCATTTGAAAAGCATGACTAACCTGTGTTACGTAATAAAGAAGATTTTTATATTGAACATAAACTACATCTCCTGGCTGATAATATTCATTTCCAACTACAGTTACTGACCCAGAGTTTATTTTAGCTCTTTGCATTTGTAACTGCATAATAGCATATGGCTTGCACTGCAATTCCGCATTTGCTGCAAAGTTAAGCTTAATATCGCCACTCTGCTTATACCCATACTGCCTCCAAAGATCAAAGTCTGTTGCACCACACCAAAACGCAACACCCTGAAACGATCTTCTATATGACTCACCATATATTGGGGCGTCTCCAACTACATTTACTCTAGTGAAATCAGGTGGTGTTTCTCTAAACTCTGACCTTATTATATTATGATTTTTTATAACAAATCTTTTTCCAGATCCTGGCCCCAAATAATTTCTCGTATCATCTATTATCAAATGATCCCATAAGGTTGACTCTGTAGCATCTCCTGTTAATATATCTATAGACTGCTTTGTTACGTCATAAACACCCTTTAGCGTATCAAGCCATCCGCTTTCATTCTTGATTAATGCATTTGGATCATCTGCCTGATCAAGCATCTGATCAAACGGATCTGCATAACCGCTTGACAGCGCTCTTTCTATCTCATCTAACTCTTTTTGCTTTTCAATATTTCTTTTTAAAGTTGAAACCTTTGAGTCTCTTTGAGATATAGCGTTTTTAAGAACCTTTAGTAGCTCAAACTTTTTTGTAACCTGAATAGAGTCGTTTATCTCATTCTCTGCGCGAGCCCTGCTGGATACAGCAACAAGCTTTCCGTCTGCAGGTATTGCGGGGTTCCCCGACGCAAAATCACTAAAACTAACTACATCGCCTCCGACAACGCTAGAAAGTGGGTCTATTCCAGATAGCCTTTTAAATGACTTCCTTATTTCCTCAACGACAGAGATTCTGGCTACGGCTGCGACATCTACCTTTGAAGAGGACCCAGTTATACCTCCAACAGACACATTTCCTGGAGGAGCACTCGTTGGGCTTGCAACAGGGAATAGTTCATTTATTATATTGGTTTGACCTGACAACGACATTACCTCTTGAGATATCGGATCAAAGTCTCCTAACAAAGTTTCTGTGTCTCCCAGTAGAATATCACCCTCTGGGTCTCCACCGTTCATGTCTAATGAGAATCCAAACGCTCCATTTTTAGAGCCAGCATCAATAAGGCTAGCGCCCTTGGTCAAAGCACCAACCAAGCTGCTTCCAAAGTTTTCATATTCTGTATATAACGAAACCTGGGCCGCATCCCCGCCTGAGGCTTCTGAGTCACCAACCAATATTCCGAAGAATTTTAAAGATTCAGATCCGCTTATACTCATACCAGGTATTATTGACCTGTCCGGAAAGAACCCCATAAGCAATGATGTTAGCGCTATCTTTACATTAAGAGCATGAACCTCTCTTCTTAGCGATTGTATTCTAGTCTGAAATAAATTTTGCAAGAACTCAGGTATAATATTTTTATTTTCAGATCTTGATATCTGCAAATAATCTCTTAATACGCTTAGAGGTGTTCTATTCCACTGAGGAGGTCTAAGCTCGATATGCCCCGCACTATTGCAAAAAAATTCTAAATCAACAATTGATGACGCCTCTACACATTTTTCATATGTTGTATAGAACTGACCACTAAATAGGTTCCAACCACCTTTTTTTAACTGAAAAAGATACTGTTTTATTTCTGTATTACTGTCATATTGATCAGATATTATAAAAAGATTGTGGTCATTATTCATTCTGACATCATCAACTCTTCTTTGCGCTCCAACTTGTGTCATTGCCCTAGATATATTCTGATCAGCCTCGTAATTCCCTGAATTGGCCATGTCTTGCGTTTCACCAAAAAGATTAAAGCTTGTATCGTGACCCTGGTTATCCAAACTATTCTTGTCTAAATTTGCCATAGCAAGCTGCTTTTGTATGCCAGCATCAATAGTTTTTATTTCAGATACCAAAGAGGATGTTATTACAGATGACTTTGATCCTGCCGGGCTATTTGCCTTAAGCTTCTTTATGGTGTTTCTAAGCTCAGCTTTTCTTTTTTGAAGCTGCTCTATTTTAGTATTAGCCTCTGTCTTTAATACACTATCAGAAGCTAACCGCTCTACAGAGCTTGCATTCATTGTTATTACACGATATGGCTTGAAGTTTCCAAATTTTAAATTTTGCTTTCTTGTTGCGTTAAGAACGGAAAAAAGCGGATCTGAAGAGCTAAGGGTGGATGCATTAGTATTTGATATACCCTGTATCTCATAAGCCTGTCTTATAAATGCATCAACATTATATGGCTGACCAACAATCAGCATGCTAAGGATATTTGCGGTATCTAAGTTGTTAAAAACATCTTCGCCTATGGATACACCATATGCCTCAGTGTACTGACTTATTTTTGACCAATCATTAAACAATGGATTGTTAGATGTCAAACCTGCAGTTGCGGTAATAATTCCCTTTTTCCACCTATAAACAAATCCGCTTGGAGCCTGAACTTTCATCGCTCCAAATAATGATCCGCCCAAATTATACTGCCCTTGAACAATGTTATTTTCTGATGCAAACTGCCCATTTAAAATGCCAGAGTTATAGGTAAGCAACCCTGTGCCGATTAAAATTTTATTCTCGTACAATAACTCAGGAGCATCCTGAAAAGACATTGCTCCTGAGGAATCACTTTTTATATCAAATGGGGTGACTGGATCCTCAAGAAGTCCTTGCGGATCATTTAGTGCTGGCTGACCTATAACCCTAGACCACCTAAGCCACTCCATATTATCAATACAGCTAACCGAAACCGTATTCTTTCCATTAGTAAACGATGAAGATGTGTTTCTGACAAACCCTCCGAATACATGAACCATTGATAGTGACGAGTTATCCCTCATCTTTAAATAAGCATCAAGATCGAGAACATCTTCGTTTACATTTCCAGCATAAAGCTTCTTTTCTGCCTTGAGCATAACCTCATCAATAGAATATTCGGATTTATCCATTATAGATAATGAGTTCATAGCTGCCCCAGAATTAGAATAGTCATTTGTCATTCTATTTCCGCGAATAAAAATATTTACGCTGTCTGCAGCATTTATAAACGGTCTTCCAAGATAAAAGGTTCTTAGCCGATCTCTTACATAGTCCATATCAAGCGTGTCATCCATGCTGCCAAGCCCTGCCAACTCAAGCATTGATGACCCTATCATTGCTCCATCTATTAGTGGAACATTTGAGTTTTGACTTGCCAAAACACCACTACTACCCGCCATAGAGCTCAATACTCCAATTGTGCCGCTAAGAGCCTCATTGATTGCGAGCTCTATATCATCCTCTATTATGTCTAATATTCTATATGGATCTTCAATAACAAAGCTTGTTTGGCTTGGGGTTGACTCAATTGAGCAGTTTGTAGTAAAAGCGTTGAATAGCGTAAGCTCAATTACACCAGTACCGGGCCCAGTTGTATAGTTATCAGTATTGCTTGGATCAACAATCCATGTAGTAAGTCCAGCATCTGGCCCAAAGGCATTTCTCTTTAGCACGCTAGCAATAGACGCCATATCATCCTTGCCTATGCCATCATAATCAATTTTTGCAAGCCGCCTCCTTGTGTTTGCTATCAACAAATCAATCTCTCCGTCAACAGAAAGGCTGAGGTTGCTGCTGCTTATTGCTCCTATCTCTCTTTGAAACTCATCCCTCTGGGCAGCACTCCATGTTTCAGATGGACCATACCTGAGGGTAAACTGTTCTATTAGATAATTAGATTGCTGGTCATGCGTATTTTCCTGCAGGGCAAGCATTTGTATGTTATAAAGAAAATCAGAAAATAATAATAAGTTTATAGAGCGATTTTTCTCATAGTAATCGTCTAGCTTCGTTAGAGACTCATATGCTCTTATTTGGGTTACCTTATATGCAAACAATGCCTTTGTTGCTCTAAGAAGAAACTTCTCTGTTTTATCCATCCATTGTAAATCATTTGCAGACTTTAATGTTGAGAATGCTTTCTTTTTTATTAAAATTACAGCTTCAGGGTTTGAGCTAACTATATTTCTAGTATTAGGCCGTATAGACTCAGATCTATTCTGGTTTAAATAAACAGAAACTCCATCTTCCACCAGATCAACCGTATTTGTTACATCTTTTCTCAAAAGAGTATCTATATCATCCGAGTTAACATCAGATGATCCGAGCATCTCTTTGTATTTTTCATAATTTTCTGATAGCCAACCGCCCACGCCTAACTCCAATTATATATACAGTGTATATCAGTCACTTATGTTACCATATCTGTTTACATTAACCTCGACCTCAGAAGCTTCATTTGTAGATTCTCCTGCAAACTCACCCTCAGTAACTAGGCTGTCTGGGTCTTGTGCAAACCTGAAAGAGTAGTCTCCCTCATCATTAAGCAGAGCCTCATTATCATATGTTGGCGGATATGATAGGCCTCGATCTATGCCTCCGGCCTCCTTGCCGTACGGAATGGCAGCCGGTATTGGGTCACCACCCGCGTCTACCGGACTCCTATGCCATGGCATAAAGTTGGTTCTTTTGCCCATTCTTTTTGTTATTATAAATTCAAAGTTATAATCAAACAAACCTGGCGATGCAGCTCTTTCAGATACACTAAAGTTAGTAAAGTATCCACGGTATCTTTCGCCTTGAAAATAAACATCCATACTTACTGCAAACGCACCTAGTGATGGGTGCAAAACTGTTCTCTGAACCGCATTATCAGCTGTCTGGTTAAAGGCACTAACCCACGAATCAACAACGCTTTTTGATCCAGATAACCACTGAGATCCCAGCATATCATTTATTCCAGTGTTTCCAAAGACATTGCTTAACGATCCCCAAAAACTTGTGGATTTTTGCCCCATCTCTGCAAGCCCAGTTAGGTTTCCAATCATTGACTCCGTTTGATTCTCCATCTTCTTTAAAAGTTGGTGCTTTACGGCTATCTGCTCATATCTATATATATCTCTAAGAATATGAATACCCTCAATGCCAGAAGAACCAGTTGTTCCGTTAACAGACATGACCGGAAGCTCTTCTCCCCAATACTGTACGAGATAGCCTCCCTTTGTCAGCTGCTTATTTATAATCTTTCTCTCTCTCATATTAATCTGCTGTGGATTTATATAAAGAGGCACAACATCTCTATGCTCAAGAGAAAAGGTTCCGAGAGCATCTTTATTTCTTGGAACTAAAAATTTTAATGTTTTCCTATATCCTTGCATAACACATCCTGTTGATATCTATGGAGTTACTACCGGTGGAGCGTTCGACCCGGTAGATGGTGCGCTAATCTTTGAAGAGTTCCAAATTGTTGCCTCAAGATCTTTGAAGAATTGCTTAAACGCATCTGCCGCATCATCCCAGTTTACATCTTCCATAGCGGGCACCACCTCATCAACCACTGCTTCTCTAGCAGACTCTGTTAGAGTTGCTTTTTCGTTAGCACCCTCTCCCCTGCCCCTTAAGCCGCCCTGAAGCCCTTCTTCAAGCGCCCTTGCGGCATTTTTAATATACTCAGGCCTCAAGCCTTCTCTTGAGGCATCCATAAATGCTTTCCCCATCTCATCTGCTTCAGCCCTCATCTGATCTAGCATACCGCCACCAAGTTCGTCTCTTAGCATCATCGATTGCATTCTCGTCTGCATTTGCGCATGAGCAAATATTCCTGCTGTATGCACATTTTGTTTTTCCATAAGAGAAATTGTATCATTTCTTCCGGCCTTTTGATCAGCAATTTGCTCTCTAAGCCTCTTTGCAGTCTCTGAATCACCTGATGCGTTTGCATCATCTAATTGCTGCAGCATCTCAAGAGTCCTTGTTGCCTCTGACTGACTCATTGAAAATTGATTTGAGAGCATCTGCTGTTGAACATAAAATGCAGATGCCTTGCTTGGATCATTTGCCGCATCAGTAACCGTAACTATCTCTCCTCCGCCAAATCCCTCAAGCATGGTCTTCATACCGTCCGCTAACTCTGCCCCTAGTGATTCAAAGTCACCGGTACTCTCTGCATCAAGCATGGCCTTTTGTATGCCTATACCTGATGATAGCGCGCTGCCACCCTGGCCATAGTCAAGCCCTCCTAATTGCGATACAAGATGTGCCATCCCATAATCCTCTCCGAGTCCGGCTAGTGATTTGGTCAAAGCTTGTGATAAACCAATTGCATTTTCTATACCAATGCCAACCCCGGAAAGACTATCTGCAAAACCAAGCATTAGCGGCTTTGCAAAATCAGCAGAAAGCCCTAGTTGCTGAAAGTTATTTACTGCGGACTGAAGCCCTGATGCTATCTTGGCAGTACTCATACCAGTCTTATCGGCAACCTCATTAAATCCGGCCATTTGCTTAAAGGCCTCATTGGAGGATAAGCCAGTTTTCATTATGGCGCTGGAAAGATACCCCATATGCTCTGATGCGCTCATAGATAATGCATCGGCCTGCAAAACAGCAGTAGTTAATAGATCCATATCTCTTCCTGCAGAAGGGATTATTTCTGACATTCTTGATATCTCTAAGTTATTAGTCTCCATGGCATTTGCGACATCCATAAGCTCTTTTCTGCTTACAAACCCAAATTCTTCAGAGCCAGACTTTTTCTGTAAATCTGTAAATAAAACAGATAACCTTTGAGCCTCTTCATATGTTCCACCAAACGTATTTGTCAAAACATGAAACTCAGAATATGTCTCTCTAATTCCCGCTGATAGAGAGTCTGTTGCTCCTGCCAACTCTGCAAAAGCAGATTGTGTTTGGGCAAATGCACCAACACCCTGACTAATTAGGCGCATCGGCTTAAGTACTGCGCTAAGAGACACTCCTAGCTTGGAGCTGGTTCCAAAAAGCCCAGTTACAACCTTGTCTACTTGACCAACTGTATCCCCAAACTTTATTAACCCATTAAGAAGATTTGTATAATTATCATTTGCACCATTTGCAACATCAGAAAATGCAGTAAGGCTTACATTTAAATCATTAAACGTATCTGCAACCTTCTCTATTGATCCTGCTACATCAGTACCTGAGAACTGGGCTAAAAGCCCTGCCAAACCGCCCTTACTCATTAGCCATCATCCTCTATAATCTTTCTTAAAGAAGCAATGCTCCTTGGAACCCTAAATCTATCAGAAGAAGTTATCTGATCACTATTAACATTTAAATTAGTATTTTCTTTGGCTATTCTGACTGCATCCAGATACTCGTTATCCTTAAAGTCACCACTCTTAACCTGCTCCTCAAACTCTCTGTCTGAAGCAAAGCTGTGCCTTTCGTCCATAGATCTTGCATCTTGGATTGCCTTAACAGCCTCGTAGTTCCAGAATGACGCCAAGTACTCTATTAAATCTATATTTCTTTCGTACTCGTTATTCTTTTCTTCCAGTATCATTCTGGCATACCATGCCCATTGATACTGGTTGATGCCAGTAAATATTGGATCGTCAACTCTGCACTTCCAAATCTTGCAAAGCTCCCATCTCAATAAAGACTCTATGTCAGATGTTAGTTTTTTAGCGCATCCTCCTCAACATCATCATTTGCAAGCTTTGTTAGCTCATCATATCGCAAGTACAGCCTGTCAACAACGCTTGTCTGCAATGACTCAACTACAGATATTTTTTTATCTAAATCACTTAAGTTTGGACCATCGGGATTTAAATCTTCATATGCAGACTCTAATGGCGCACCATTGACGCTAACAATTGCAGAAGCAAGTATCGCACTCCTCAAAACTGCTAATCTTTCATCATCATCCTTTTGCATCGTCAAAGATAAAGCTGCCTTTTGCTGCTTTCCGTTTAAAGTTCTAATTTTAAATTCAAAATTTCCAATACGAACTGTATCCTCAACTGATCCCAGAAAAACTAGATCTCTAAGGTTTGGAGCAGATAACTTCGGCCCCAACTCCTTATCTTCTAATTCTAACTCCGGACCATCGGAAGATACGGTAGCTTTTTTTCTAGCCATAACACTCTCCTTTTATCTAAAGCATTAAAAAACACCATAGGTTAGGCCTATGGTGTTTATATTTTACTTAAAGTAAATTAAATTTATTGTTAAATTATATGTAGACTAGAATGCTGCGGATATAAGACCAGGGAAGTCCAAAGAACCCCTTCTTGTTCCACTGTCTGCAAGAATCTCTACATCATCAGTCTGAGTTCCCGCCAGCTGTCTTCCGCCTCCAACACCTTGCGTAAGAACAACGGCCTCTCCGCCTCTAAGCGAAGATATGTATTCTGTTTGCACAGAAGCATCTTCGACAACAACATAGTCGTCACTACTATATGTTTTACCAATTCTTTCAAAAAAGCAATTATGGTATGTAGTTATAACTGCATCATTATCTGTTCCAGTAAACTGATCTACAACAACTATATCAAAAGGTATTCTTTGAGCCTGAATATTTCTAAATCCACGAGAAAAAGCCTCTGTTATAGATAGGCCGTCGAAAGCAACTCTTCTTAGCGTCAAGGAGGTTCTTGTTGCACCAGAAGGAACAAGCTCTATTATACCGTCAGTACCCACCTCGGTAATTGGCTTGAGAGTTCTGTTTTGTGTTTCTTGAAAGCTCTGAACCGCCCCAACAGGTTCATTATTAACCATAATAATGATTTGCGTAGATAAGGCTGTTCTTATTGTTTCATCTAAAACACTTCCGGTTTTTGGATAATCGGCCATTGTTTATTCTCCTATATTAAATTACGCCAACTTCGAGATCAACGAAGATGTAGTTTATTGGATATGATGGTTGGAATCTAGCAAATACATTCCATTGTCTCGGATCAACCTTGTCTCTTTCAACTCTTACATTTTCAAATGCTGTAATTAGCTCTTGACTAACAAGGCCCGACATTATATTTATAATACGAGCAGTTATTAGGCCCTGCGTATTTGGATTCTCTACAGTTCCAAGAAATCCTTGCAGTGATTGCCTTAAGATCTCCTTAACCCTATCTCTAATAAACATTATTGAGATTTCTTCATCTTCAACAAATCCAGAGTTACTTGTTGTTCTTGCGTGAAGAATCTTGCCTCCACCAGTTACTGGTGTAACAAGAGTTGCTCCAACTGAACCAATTGAATTCTGCATTGTTTTTGTAAATACCTTATCTCTAAGGATAGAAAATCCGCTTAGTTTCTTATAAGTTAATGGTATAGCTACATTTTGCCTAGCAGATAGCCAACCAGACGCGCATGCTGCCATGTAAAAACCATCTATAAAGGTATTTGTCCCATTAACATTTCTTACTATCTCATCTGGAAAGAAGTATATTGCCCTATTGCTAGTGTAGTTATCATTAAGCTTAAGATTAACAAGATCTTCAATGTTTCCATCAAGAACTTCTTCTGGGTCATCGCCCTGTACTCCCTCAATAACCCCTATATCCTCAACCGCCAGTTCTTCTATACCTACTAGAGCCTCTGCCGTCACACCTCTTTGTGCGCCAAAAAGAGCCATTCTCTCTTTTTGTATCGCAATAGTGCTCATTGTCTCACAATGATTTACGGCAGCTCTAAATATTCCAAATCTATTTTGTGTTGGCAATGGAACAATCATTTGCGCATCTGCAGCCTCAAGCCTTTCAAATGCGCTAAACCAGTTTACATCAAAATAATCAGCATCTCTTTCATCTATATATGATATTCTGATTCCATCTCCTTGTTGCAATATTTGATTATCAACCAAGTCCCTATTTAGCATCAATGCAGCATTTCCACCGGTAGAATTCTCATTGTAAATATAGAATTGCACATCTGTTGCGTCATGGCCTGCCTCTATTGTACGCCCACCTAAGGAAGTTACTTCGACTGTATTATCATCAGATATTCTTTGTACAAAAAGTTCTGCCGGCTCAGCTGCTGCATCTGCTCCAAATAAGTATGTTGATATATCTTCAACAGTGGTTAGCACAGTGCCTGCGGCATTCGTCAAAGATTGAATCACTATCCTTGCTTCTCCAGGATTTATATCTTCTCCATCAAAATCAAACTCTGCAGTTGAAAACTCATCGGATGATGACGATATGCTTCCTGACTCGCCCGAGCCCAAAACGTCCCTTTCTGTATTCACTATCGTATATGAGTATGCAGTATCAAGCCCTGTAATAAAAGATGTTTGCCCGGTTCCATTTTCATACTGTGAGTTATAAAAGCCAACCTTGTTTGGAAAGATTTGTGTTTCAGAGCCATTTCTTATTATCATTATATTTACTTGAGTATCCATATCTGGACGGCCCTCAAGAAGACCTGTGACTGGACGCGGTATTGGAAAATATAAATCATCAATCTCACTGCCACCACTGAAGCCACCAACGCCATCATTAGCTTCTGCTAAAATATAAGAAGATGTTCTTCGCGGAAGAGGAGGCTTACATTGTAATGCCAAAATTGCAGGTGCACCATTCTCAAACGCCATCTGTGCACCAAGAGAAAGTGTGTTTGTTAAGCTTGGCGTACCATGCTTATTCATAAGACCCTGTGCGGACGTGAAGTACTCAGGGTCCTCAAGGTCCAACTCGTAGATATATCTTGCCTCAAGGGTGTCTCCAAGGCTAAGGGTTCTCGATTTAACATCTATGTAAAATTTATCTCCAACCTCTGACGCTATGCTTTGGGCCTGAATTCCAAAAAGAAGAACCCCATTTGTTTGAAGAACGCAAAACCGTGTAGATCCACCGCCTTCAATCAAACCTCCTGATGTAGTAGTTCCGGCAACCTCGGCATCAGCTGATGGAAGCCCTATACTCGCATCATCAAATGATGCAAGCCTAACTCTTCTTGAAGAGTTTACGGCAGTAATATAGTATTTTCCAGTAGCTTCGCCGCCACAAACAACCACTACCTTGCCAACATCTGAGCTTGCAAAGCTACCCTCATTACCTGACTCTATGGTCCCATCTAAATGATTATGAATTTCTGATGGATCATCAATCAACATATTTGTAGCATAGATAGCCCATGGAGTAGCAATGCCGGTCGCATCTAATGCCGCATTTTCAACCGTAATTGTTGTTATATCAAGTACAGAATCATAAGATATATCGGATATCTCCTCAGGATTTCCCCCATCAACCACTAAATAGTCTCCGGACATGACTTGGCCTGCTGCCAATATATTGCCTGGAATATCAAACTCATCAGTTGAGTCATCTCCAGGAGTTCTTACTACCGGAGTTCCATCTTGATAAAAATCATCTGAATCCCCATACCCATCTGAAGATGCCGAGTTACCTTGTGCAACAACAACACCTTGCGTAGGAGAAGAAGATCCGGACAAGCCTCCCGATGGGGAGTCAATAGTTCCGCTGTCCCAAAGATATGGGGATCCGCTTTCATCTCTTAGCATTCCAGATGATGATCCGGTAACGGTAAAGGTTCCTCTTCCAGGAATTGCGTCACCATTTGAGTCTCTAGCAACGCCAACACATCTAACCGTCCAACGCTCCTCTGGGGCACTAGAGTCAACAACCGATATAAGATCAGAAGTTCCGCATTCTCCAGATAAAATTATTGTATCACCTGTATTCATGGGTGATGCAGAATACATAAATCCATCTTGGTCGCCTATCGAAGCGCCTTGAAGCTCTATTGCTCCGTTTGAAACATCAAGCCTGAAGTCAAACTCTCCAGAAAAGCCATCAGAGTCCCACGAACCATTTGTTCTGGTTGAAGACTCTTGGCCATAAAGGCGAGAGCCGTTAAGATAAAGCTCAGTTCTTCCGCTTACAACCGGAGCGCGATTTAAGCTAAAATATCTTCCGTCACCACTTCCTGTTGGGCTAACTGTGGCATCTCCATCAGCGCCAGATCCTGCTGCACTTACGACAACAAGCTCCTCTCGAAGCCCCTCTCCCATAATGCATGCGATTCGTATCCCTCCAGGGATCGAAACTCCTCTTGACACAACACGATCCCTAGCAAAAACACCGGGCTGTGTGTATCCTGATATTCCTGGTATATTAGGCATCTATCATCCTCCGATTCAATACAAAACTCATTTGAGTTATTATTATTAGTAGTTTGTTTTTTAAAATCATTTTCTAAATTTCTGATAACTGTAATATGTCATTGTAATTCAAACTAAGTACGTCTGCTTCATCTTTTTGTCCCGGTATAGGATGCATTACTGAATCGAAATAAAACACCAATTTTTCTATTACATTATCCAACGGAATCTCAACCCTCCACTCGCTATGAGTATTGATTGTTACATTCTGACTATATATATAGTCATTAGCATATGGCTCTGCAGATTCAGCTCCAATATTTAATCTTTTTATAAATAACCCATTCTCTCTTAGATCATTCCAAAGAGTATATTGAAGAGCTATTGACACTATATCAACAAGCTCTTCCAACTCTGAATAGCTCTCAGAATATATACCAACTTCAAAATTCATATCCCATAGCCCGGAATAAACACGATGAGTTGGTGTGCTAATAATCTTTGTGGCACCATACTCATCAGTTACCGTCTCTCGCCTATATTTATAGGTCATATTTTGATTAAAAGAAAGCGGCTTATAGCTTCCTCCGGATGATTTTATTATTATAGCGGGAAAAAATTTGACATCATACCTGTATGCGTCTGATATCAAAATCTTAGTAGTATCTTCAGAATCTATGTCTCCGCCTGTTAAATCTACAGTTAGCGGATAACCATATTCATCTGCGCGATATGTAAATATATTATCATTTTTGAAAACACTTCTCAGTCCATCTATAAGAAGGCTTTTTGGAGCAACAATTGCTGTTTGCTGAATAATATTATTGTCAGAAAAGAAGTCAGAGTAAACTCTATGCTCACCACGAATACCCGTTCCTGGTAAATTTTGAATATCTGACATTAATTACCCCTATATAAGGCTTAATCTCTAAAATGCAAAGGAAGATATTCAACGTTTTCTATGCTTGTTGCACCATCACAAAAACTTCTTATTTCAGATATATAAGCGTCAAGTTTGCCTCTATCTTCTAAATCACTATTATTAATAAATAATGTTTTTTTAATAACAAGCTCTGTTACTATCCCATCATTAATAGGCCATTCTGATGAGCCAAACGTAACCTCTATACAGTTTTTATCAGAAACAACTTTGGTTGGTTTGTTTAATTTTGAGTTTAATATTCCAAGGATTGTTTCAATTGTCTTATTGAAGCTTCTCGACCTATTATCTTTTTTATTAAATATTTTTAAAGAAAACATTATTTTACCTCATAATTTTTCATTTCTGCTTTCAACTCAATAGCTCTCTTTATATCTTTGTAACCCTCTATCTCATACTTTACAGAATATTTTCCTGGTGGCAACCTTACTGACCAATAACCATCCTTATTTGACGAAAGATCCTTTACTAATTTATTATTTGAATCATAAAGCGTAACAAATACATCGCTCATTGGCTTTCTATCTCCATCTATTATGTGCCCAAATACTGATATATTGCCAAGAACCAACTTTTTCTCAGAAGGCTCTCCATCTACAATTACATTTTCGGCGCCCTCCTGGAAGTCTCTTTCTATATTTAATGCCAAGGGTCTAGTGTTATTTTGCTTTGATAATTTTGAAACCTTATTGTTTAATAACTTTAGATTTGAATCAATGATTGTTAGCTTTTTATCCAAAAGCTCAATTTGGCTTGATAGATTAAAGATTATATCTATTGCCGATTCTGCCCTGTTATCTGACATTTGACCTCCTATTGGTCATCTGATGTATTGTTAGCCTCTATAAATCCTTCAAACGTATTGGGGCTTTCTGAGGGGTGTGAAATTGAAAAAGAAGATACTATGCCATGATTATTTCCAGAATCTTCAGCGTTATATTTATATACATTTACTGAAATGTTATTTGTAATTATTATGTTTGAAAAGTGATTGCCTCCATCAAGATAAACAGACCCGTTTCCATATCCCATTGAGTTAATAAAGTTATTTGTAAATATTATATTCCCAAACCTCATCGCCTCTATCCTGCCAACATGCAGTGCTAACTCATGAGGTCCGTCAGTCGCAGCGGTAGCATTGTAACCTTGATTCCCACTTTCGGCCTGGTCGCCATAAACACTCTCGTCTCCTTGAAACTCTATATTACTAAATCTAAAACAACTTATTGGCGAAACATCAGTCTCTTGTTGCAAAGAGATAACCGTATACATTCCATCATATTTCCAATCACCAGATTCTACTGCCTTGTAAACAAAATTCTCAAGAGTTACGCCACTAACTATGTGGCTAGAAGAGCCGTATGACGTAGTCACAAAGGGCGACTCGGGTATGGAGCCAATAGAGAATACTGCATTCATATATGGCGCACTACCGGCGCCCTCAAGCAGACTTCCGCTCCTCTTAAATATAGTTCCAGATCCAACACCCCTTATCGCAACATCAAAATCAATATAAATTGTATCTTCTATAAGATACTCTCCTTCTTTTACAAAGATGCTGGGAACGCCCGTATCTGGAAATATTTTTGAAAACATTTTTGCATATTCCAAAGCCTTATGGATAGATGTAAAGTGGCCGAATCTCTGATCATTCGATACTGTAATATCTCCAAGATATTTGTAATCAAGGTGATCTACAAACAATCTAAGGTCCGTCACATAAGTTTCAGAGGCGTCTATATGCGCCAAAACCGTAAGCTCTGTGTCTATAAATGGATATGAATGTGCTAACGTTAAATCTTCCTTTGCAGCATGTATACACCCGTAAGGGTCTATTGATATATAAAAATCATCAGCATGATCTAAGTTGATCCTAAACTCATTTACACCTATAAACTCAATTCTTACTCCATTAACAACTGCAACTCCAGCGGAAATGTCTACGGTATGGTAATAATCAGTTGTAACTCCGTCATCTAGAAGTTCCGTTATGAGTTGGTGGTTTGAAACGCTTAAGCCCTGTATAACTCCAGACCCCCTAAGCTCATTTCTTGGACCCTGAATGTATCTCTCTAATATATTTTCACTTATAATTGTATTATCAACAGTTCCGGTTGTTCTCTTGTCTATTATAGACGGAACCCATTGGTCACCATCCGTGTGCCCAATTACATAACCCAATGAATTGGAGAACATACCTCTGCAGAGCCATAGTGCTCCACTGGATATCTCATCAAAACCATGTAGGGTTACCGATATTGTTGTGGCAGGCTTAGCCGTCATGTGAACTTGAACAACCACATATGATAGCTTGTCAGAAGAGTATACCTTATATTGACCACTTGCTCCAACATATACACTCTCTCCAACTACACCAAGTGGGTCTTCTAAGGAAATTGTACTATCTACATCGCTAACAGTAAGCGTTGCTGTCTGTCCAGCTTTTATAAAGTTTCTAGATACATCAATAACTCCGAGAACAAAATCTGACGTTACAATATCTCCATTAACTTCCATTCTCTTTTTAAAGAATACATTTTTATCCTCATCAACAAATCCATCAAATATTATTGAGCCATCGGGAAGTACGGCTTCAGAAAAAGTCATTTCTCCGACAGGTATTGTGCATCTTATTATGTATACCACTGATGTATCTGATAGCAGAGTGCCTGTGAACGCAACAGAGTCGTCATCAACATATAGAGCCTCAGAGGATACATCACGAATTCTATATGTACCATCATCTGACGACTCAGTTGATCCGCTTACCACCAGCAAGTCTCCCCTTCTTATATCATATTGGCTTGCCTCTTCTGCCGAAGAAAACGCCAACCTTGTTGTCCCAATTGTCAACGTAAGCTGATCTGAGCTTAAAGCCTGTATTCTGCCAAATTCCGTATGAATATAGCCATTAATATGAAATGCATTTGATGTAGCCCCATAATAAACTGTATCGGTAAAGTTCGAAAAACCGAGCTGGCTTATTCCGCTGTTTGAACTAGGAGCTGTTATTTCTATTGTTCTATCTTTCACATCTCCATTAAAATTTGGAATATTGTGTGATATAGCTAATTCATAACACGTTCCTACTCTAACTTTGTATGCAAGACAGTTTAAGTGCATTTCTGAAAACTGAGTGTTTATCTTATGAACAATTGTACTAAGCGTTTGCCCTGAAGAATCATCATATGTTTCTATATCAAATGTCTCACCAGAATCTATAGTTATTGAAAAAACATGATTATCTACAGTAACAGATTCTGGTGCGATTCCAGAAGAGATAATTGTTGCAGAATTTGGATTTGCAACCTGTACGTCTGGGGTATTTGTCTTATCAACCCTTGGTCTTACAGCGCAGTTAAACCCGTTCTGGTTATACCCAACATATGTATTTCTTGTTACCTTTCCAAGGGTTCCCGATTCTGATTCTGTATGCAAAATACCATATATCTCTATATTGGTAACTTCCCCTGATCCACCAGTAATAACGCTCTTTATTCTATAATCACCATTATCATTCTCGTTTATTGCATTAGATATAGTTAGCACATCAAACTCAGATATGCTTTTTAATGGAGTCGGATGCTCTGGCAACATAATAATGGTAGTCGAATCAAATCCAATAGAGTATGTAAGAGTTGTCTCATCTATAAGCAACTCTCCAAGGTCACTATCCAAATATCCGTTTGTAACAGAGCCAGTTCTAACTATGCCGTTTGAACTTAAATTTAAAATAAAGTTTCTTATTCCGGCAGAGCCTAACATGGACAAGCTTGTTATTGCCGACTGCACATCATTGTCTGACAGCACGCCATTCGTATCATCGTTATCATAATACACTTGTTCTGCAGAATGGGAGTTATTTGTTTCTGATATACCTAGTCCTGTATAGTTTATATGGCTATCATATATTGCTGCCAAGGTTTCTTGCAAGTCTCCTTGATCAAGGTAGTCTATGGCTATATCACTTGGGCTTCCAACATATGATTCAACATTTATTGCGGTTGCATTATGCCTGCTTGTTGCGTCAGGATGAATATGGGTGGCAACCTCTACGTTTAATTCTTCAATTTTTCTTATTATATCATCTATTTGAGAATTTAATATAGATATCTCATCTTGTAAAAGCTGAGTTGGAAAATTTAAATTTAGCTTTGACTCATTAATTGCAGCCACTTTTGAAACATCGGCGTCTGATATTGGCCCAGAAAGAACGCTTGCTCTATCAAGTGCTTCTTTTTTTATGTTTCCAGATTCATCCAAAGACTTAGAGATTCTTGACGCTACCGTGCCACCAGAGGAGCCATGAGGATTTATTCCCAAGGCTCTTTCGATATTAAATATGGCAGATCTAAGTCCGTTTAAAACATCAGAGCCTATCTCTGTGATATTATCACGAACTAACGGTATCTCTACTGATGTATCTAATTTATTTGGATATTTTGACTTTGACATCTAATGCCTTCCTATAACTAGCTCTCTGAGTGCAAACCTAAGGCGCCCTGCAGACTATTTATTTGTGATACAGTATGCGCCTTATAAAAAATCTGATACCCGCCGGAATAAGAGGCGTCTTCTGGATGGTCTGGGTATTCTACGCTAAATGTCATTAGATATTTATCATGAAGATAAATCCCCTCGCTATCATTTTCAACATTCAAGTCGAACGTAAGCCTCTCCCAATGGTCAGATAGTACAAGTGTTACTCCAGATCCAGAGCCCCCCAGTGATCCTGACCTTGTCAAAGTTACCGAATCAGAATCGACAACTTCATATGGCTGCTCTTTATATAGCCAGCTTTCTGCTGTCCGAAGGCCTGCAGAAAACTTCTTTATCTTTACAGTTATTTCACATGTATTCCCCAAAAGCTCAGGCCAGTCCTGATTTTTTCTATATATTTCTGCACGTACCAACGTCTCTCCTCTTGGCAAAGTTATTAGTATTGGCAGTTCTACATTTGCTCCATTTATAAAATCACCCGAGTCTCTAGGATCCCAAACAGCTACGGCGGGCCAGAGGTGCTTTACGTGGATTGGATCACCTGAATCTGACTCTGATGGCAATATATCATCATAAGATGTCTTAATTTCTTCATTAAAGTAAACAACTCCTGAGCCAAAAGAAGGCTCAGAGCCCCGAAGGCTATTCCACACCCAAACATTATCTTTTTCAAGGTTGATCATCGGAACATCCAAGAGCTGAGGGTCTAGCCTGTGATTAAAAAAGTATGACCTCTTTCTGTACATTGGCCACTGAATCGCCTCAGAGTCTATTCCGCCCATAGATATGCCTCCGCAGACAGTCAAATCTCCCTTTATAACCATATCTGAACCAGATCTATCCGTCCATGAAACACCTTGCTCTATCTGTGTATTTACATTTACATCATTATGATCTGCATTAATATTTCCAAAAATATTAATTTTATTTTCTTTTGGAGCTCCATCACAGCCGGTTAGCGTTCCCTGCAGGGTGCTTAAAAATATATCCTGAGAAACATCAATTCTTCCGTCTCCAGAGCCTCTAAAGGCGTTGTTTAATATGCTTATGTTATTTAAATAATTAGCATCATGATTAAGAAATATACTTGAGCAAAAAAACTGACTATTTGTTATCGATATGTTTCCTACAGGATCAGAAAATGCATCTATCTCATTTGGTCTCTGTAAAAATGCTGCGTTATCATCATAGATATATGATTCTTTCTCTGAGTTATCAAACACAACAGAATCAACATTTATATTCCAATTTAACCTATTTCCATCATCATCATTAAGTAGTCCGTTTTCAACCTGAATGCTGCTTAGCCTAGTTCTGAAGTTACTAAATGAAACAGTTCCTCTATCAAGCACGTTTGCATTTCCATTAGGAAGCGTAGTTGTTCCTGGAGCAAGAATTATAAATCCGAACTTATTATTTCCAAATGCAGATGCCCTATCGTCATTCTCTTCCAAAGCATCATTAAATACTTTCATTATATCAACAACAGTTGAGTATCCCTCTCCTGTTATATTTACAGGAAAATTTATAAGTGTTCCATAATCAGAAGACTTCTGGTACATAATTTCATCAGTATAGTCCGCCGAATCTACACCCATGTCTATTACCATTTTGTGCGTACCAGATTTCAAATGAACCGTTGG
>MDSZ01174010.1_pt1 | contig 28478 bp, 27 predicted proteins | sample 811201 | NCBI WGS metagenome assembly MDSZ01 (sample SAMN05326647, study PRJNA326480) | marine metagenome | isolation source: seawater | place: Indian Ocean: North | collected 2010 | reverse complement strand
CTTGCTATTAAAGATAGTGATGTTGTAGGAGTAATTACCGTTGAATGTAGTGATATTGTTATTAATGGAAAAAAAGAGAATCATCCAATAATATCAAATTTAATTGTTAGCAAAAAGATGAGAAGAAAAGGAATAGCAAAATTATTAATCACGCGGGCTGAAAAAATAGCAAAATCATTTGACTATAAAGAAATATATTTATTTGTTAATGTAGAAAATATACCGGCTATTCGGTTATATAAATCACGCAGGTATAAATCAATTGATGACAAAAAAGAGTCTACAAGAATTGTATTCAAGAAAAATAGATTCAATAACGTTAAATGTGTAAATATCATGATGAAAAAAAATATATAAAATTTTTTTTTATGATTTTTATTTTAATGAACTTTCATAGGAAATCTATCTTGTAAGGTTTTTACAAAATAAAGGTCTTCATTCATTAATAAAGCCCTTGTTAACTGTGCTGTTTGTAAAGAATTATATTTCATTTCGTGACCATATACGACTTCAATACCTTTCCATAAATCAATAAACCATTTAATATCTAAAAATCGCATGGTTTGATAAAATGAGAAAGGAATAACATAATCTAAATATTTTTGTTCTATATTTTTATCTACGATATCTTGTATTTGTTGTTTATTTAAATTTTGATTACTAAGTATATCTTCTACATTTTCTTCATTTTCAATTAAAGTCTTTAAATAATCACTATTGAATGCACAACTAATTGACATTTCAAAAGGAATTGTTATAGCCATTGGAAAATGTAATCGCACAACATATTCATTATAAGGTAAATTATCTTGTTTTCTTTTTGATTCTTCCATAATGAAAGAATTTCTTTGTTTTTTATATCTTCCTTTTAGTGTTGTTGGTGTACTCATTAAAAAATATTTAACTTTATTAATAAATATTTTTTTTCAATTTTTATAAATCCTATACTCCCTTCAACCCCATGTTCTTATCTCCCAGGGCGCTGGATGTGGGCGGACCACTGGTGGAGGATCGTAACGAATAGGAGGGTTAAGAATTTCCATTCTTTCGCGATGTTGATTATCATGTTGCCAGTAGTTATCCCAAAAACGACGATGGCGGTCCATATCTTGTTGATTAGGAGGATTTTCTATTTTTCGAGAAAGTTCCTCTCCTAAATCATAGAGAAAATACGGAACATTATAGCCTAATCGAAGAAGTGCCATAGTATAAACATACTGGGTACTCAAGAACGGAGCACCTAATTTGAAAACCGTAAAACAATGACTAGCAACTGTTACTGGATAATTTGTTACAACTCCATAAATAATAATAGGTGACGACACCAATACCTGACATGGAAATAATATTCCATTATTGACAATAGTCTGAACTACCGGAAATGATTTGCATTCAAACTCATATTTTGAACATTTTTCTGAAAATTCAACATATCTAGAAAAGACACCTTTAATAGAAGTAATAACAACACTTTTAATAGAACTGATAGTATTTCCCATGATTAATTTATTTTTATGGATATATTATTCATATAATTTGAATCAATTTTTGCAAAAATTGATTCAAAAATTATAATTTTCGTGATAAAAAAAATTAAAAATATGAATCTCACTGTAAAAACTCGCGGAAAAAAAAGTTTTGTTGAAACTCGATAAAGATGAATGTTGGGTGAAAGATGTTAAAAGAACACTAATTAGAAAACTTGATGAAGATAATTATTTTCCACCTGACAGTTCACATGCCCCACTTTATAGGAGAGAACTAGTCATTCAAAAAGGAAAATATGACGAATATTTAAAATTAGAAGAAGGACGCACTTTAGCTGATTATAATATTCATAATAGAGCAACTCTCTACCTTTTAGACCGTTTTAGTTGGCCAGAATATTATAATGGTTCCTGGGGTACGAGTGATGATTGTATAAAAACTATTCAGTCTATTGAGTCTAGTTGTTTGTAAAATATTCATTATAGAAATTATTTATAAATAAATTATTTTTAATCTTTTTTTTCATACGTATCACCAAGTAATAATGCACTAAAATAATTAGAAGAATCAATAACATATGATTGAACCGAGTACATGACAAAAGGCATAATTAACAAAAATAAAACAATAGGTATACTTTGATACATTTCAAAATCATAGGCTGTTAACAAAAAATAACTAGCAATAAAGATCAACACATAATAAACAATAAATAAGTATACGTTTAAAACTTGTAATCTATATGTTTCTTTTTCCGTATAAATTGCTTTGCTATTTTTTAGTTCAGCATCAGATAAATTATATTTTGGAGGTGGCATCTATATTATTTATATACATTATAATTATTGGAAGGTTCATTGGGTCGAATATTTTGATAAGTTTCTTCTACAACAGGAACACATAACATTTTTTGCTCATCCCAAACTGTATTTTCACCACAGCAATCTTTTCCTCTACATTTTTCAGAAATAGCACCAATTAAATCACCTTCCTTTTCAGCCTGTAAACGTTTTTTTTCTACTTCTTCTGGTGAGTCAACCCCTGGTTTTACTAAATTTAATTTATTAAAGTTTAATGGGTCTCTTGATTGAATAGTCATATATATCTTTAAACAAAATATAATTGCAGTAGATACAATGATTATTTTTAATATGATAAATATAGATTCTGGAATAGAAGGAAAAGTTTTTTCAATAAAATAAATTCCTATATAGGCAACAAATCCAGCAATCAATACAAGAATCATGTAATTATAATAAGTTAATCTGTTACCACTATTTTCTTTAAGTTGTGCTTCTCTTTGCTTGGTTTCTTTTTCTGCTTCCAATTTATTAACATCACTTAATAAAGTTTGACTATGTTCTTGCGCTAAACCGATTAATTCAGTTTGCTGTTCAACTAATTCTGCACTTTTGCTTTGATCATTTTGTATGGCTTGATTTAATATGTCTAAACTATTATTCAATTCAGTTAATTTTGCATTGTAACTATTATCGCTTGACATTCTATATAATGATTATAGATATTTTAAAATCATTATAACTGACTGTTTAAAATAATTAAAGATAATAAAGCAATTCCACCTAAAGCCAAAACAAACTTTTGTTGCATAAGAATACTATGATAATCATTAATCATTTGTTGTTCCTGATCCGTTGTTTTACGATTTTTATTTTTCTTAATATATTCATTTTGAGTTTTAATATTATTAACTGCGTTGTTGATTTTGTTTGAGTTTTTTAAATATTCATCATCTTCTTCTACATAATCTTCAATATTTTTAGGTATTTCTTCTAACTCTGATTTTAAATTACTAACATCTTCAAAGTTTTCTAAATAAGAGTATCCTAAATGATTCATATAGTATATATTTACATTTCAAAAAATAAATAATACAATAATACAGAACCCATTGTAGCAAATAATATATTCTTATTCATTTCACGAACATATTTACTTTGTATATCCGTTGATGATTTACTTATGTTATATTCCTTTTTTTCTATTTCTCTTATTTCATTATAAATATTTTTCATATTTTGATTGTTTGTTTGAATTTTGTTTATACTATATTTATTTTCATTTTCATTACTTGTAAAACCTTCTGAAATATTACTTTGCAATCTCATTGTAACTTTGTTTTTATTATTAGTGTTTTTAATATCTTGTAATAATTGTTCACATCTTTCGTTATTTTTCTTTAAACATTGTTTGTGTTCAAGTTGTGAATAGTTTAAATATTTTGTCTTTCTTTGGTACATATTATCTAATTTGGAAAAATTACTTTCAAATACCTGACAAGAATTTACAGGACATTCCTCTATATTATATTCGTTATGGAGTATAGTTAAATTTAATTTTGCATTTGAATATATATTTTTAGAACTTTGATATTCATCACTTTCTAGGCCATTTGGACATTCAGATTTGTATTCTAATAAACATTTCTTATGTTTATTTTTTAAGATTTCAATATTTTCCTTGGTAATAGAAATAAGTTCTTTAAATTTTGGAATATTAATTTCTAATATATTCTTGCATCTTTCCTTTGTAGCATCTAATTTTTTTTGTTCTTCATTAATTTTTTGTTTTCTTATTTCTTCAAGTTCTCGTTGTGTCTTTGCTAAAAGCTCCAAATCTCTCATTTTTTCTTCGTCCATTCTTTTTTCCATCTTTAAATTACTAATTTCTGTTTCAGTTGTTTCATAATCTTTTTTAAATTTGGCTAGTTTTTTTTCTTTATCTGGAATTAATTCTTTTGTTTGATTATTAAAGCGATTTCGCATTATCCATACAAAAGTATTTTTAATATTGCTTCTTAATTCAACTAATTTATCTTCTAAAATTTGTATTTGTTCTGACATAATGTAAAAGATATATTATACTTATAATATATTGACAAAAAACGTTCTTAACAAAATAATTTTTTTGCTTCTATTTCTAGTTTTTTAATTTCTTCTTCATATGTTTCTATAAGTTTTTCTAAATCTTCCATCTTTTTCTTTAAAGCATCGCATTCATCTTTTTTCTTATTACAGCGATTTATTCTTTTTTCTTGTTTTATTAAATCATTATGTAAATTATCAAATTCTCTTGTTTTGTCAGTAATTTCTTTATATAACTGCTTACATGATGCATTTTGACTTTGACAAAGCATCAATTCTTGGTTTGCTTTTTCTGTATCTTTTTTAATTTGATTCAATTCATCATGAACCTTGTCAACTTGTTGAAATTTATATTCACTGCAAATATCTTGAGTTTTTTGTTTGCATTGTTCGTAGTCAACATTATTGTTTAAAAATTTATATACATCTTCGTATATTTTGCTATTGTTATTGCTATTACTAAAACCTTCTAACTCTGGTATACTAGAATAAGATTTATTTTTATTGTTAGTTGAAAATGAAGCTACATTTAAAGAATTTTTCATATTATATATTTAATATATAATAAGAATTTTTACCAATCTTTTGTGCGATAAATATTTTGAACAAAAAAGTGATAAATATCTGTCATTAATTTATGAGATAAATTTTGAAAAGGAAAAATAAAGAAAGGGTATAAGAACAAGAAAAGGAAAATAAAAGCATATTTTAATTTTGCATTTCCAGAGAATACATATTGACTACTAGTAAAAAAATAAATTATTAATAAAAGGTAGTAAATAATAATCAATGCAACATTTGTTTCATAGTAAGATTCTGTATTTTTTTTAATTAAAATCAAATTACTTTCATCACTAGAGTACTCGTCTTGTAATTTTTTATTATATTTTTCATATTGAGATAAATCAACTGATGATAAATTCATTTTGTATATATTTTATGTAGAGTTTAAAGTTTAAGATAATAAGTTTCTAATAAGTAAGGAACCGACAAGTATAATACCTAAACTTATATTCATTGTTCCTAGCATAGCTTGTTCATAATATCTTTGTGCATCTTTTATTTTTTCCGTTTTAACATCATGTGCATTTTGAATAACATATTCTTCTTGCATTAATTCATTTTTATTTTTTCCTAAACTTTCCATTATATATTATAGTTTGGTTTTTTAATAATGATATATAAAGATAAAAGAATGCCTAATGTTAAATTCATAGTAGTTGCATAAGTTTTATAGTATAGTTTTTTACTATCTTTTAATCTACCATCCGTACCTGTATTAGAGTATATGTTAGGTCCATCAGGTAATAGTTTATTGTTTAAAGGATTAGATGGATTTTCTCCCGGTAAAAATCCACCATTTAAATTTCTATAATAATTGCGATCATAGTAATTGTTTCTTTCAAGGTTTAATAAATTGATGTTTCTTCGTTTAATATCTTCATTTATACGACGTTGATTTTTATTTAATTCTCTTGATTTATTTTTATTACTATTAATTATATTTTGATTCCATTTGTTTCTATCGGATGAATTTCCAATATTACAAAAATTTGGCAACCTTGGATTTGTATAACTCATTTATATAATCTATACAAAATAAAAAATGTAAAAATGTTTTGTTGTTTAAACACAAACACGATAATATTCATTTTCTAGTGAAGTAATGCTTTTTCTAGTAAATTTGGTTATATCTCCTGGACGTATACACATAACTAATGCCTGAGGATCAAATCTAGATATTTCAGGTATTTGGTCATTGTTCTTAATATTGTATTTTTTAAGAAATTCATTTTTTTCTGTATCATTTAAAACATTACATTTGGGCACCAAGTTATGATTCAACATATTATATTGCAATCGTTTGATATTATGTATAATAACAAATATTCCATCACGATCAAATAAATATCTAACTTTTGTCAGAATAGAATCATTCGGCTCATCTTCAGTAATAATAATAAGATTATCTTTCTTTTGCAAAACATTCTCAATATAGTACAAATCTTCAATAATTTCATCTAAAACATTTGGTCTGATTTGCTTTGATGAATAATATTTTATGTATGTTTTTTGTTTTGTATCTTTATTTTCAAGTAACATATCTAATTGATTATTTATAAGCATTGCATCAATTTCGTTAATACTAAATGTTTCATAGTCAGTAACATCATACCCTTGCAATTTTAATATATCCAAAATATTATTTCTTGATTTGTATACGTTTAAGATTTGGTTATTGTTGGACATTATGTATAGTTATAAAGTATACTTTTTAACTATAAAAAAAAATATATATATTTATCAATTTTATTATGTCTTTTTAATAATTAATCCTCCACTGAAAATATCATTATTTGATTTTTCAGGCTCTGGTGGTTGCGTTGCAGAATTATTTATCTTAATTCCTGGCATAACCATGTTATCATTTGAAGGAATATAATCAGAATTGGAAACTTCCTCTTCTTTTGATTGATTTTTAAATACTGGAGCAACATTGATATTAATAGTTGGTTGATCGGTTTTAATTTTATTCATTTCTTGTGGATTTGATCCCATATTTTGTCCAAAAGATTCGGAAAATGGAGAAGAATATGGATAATTTTTCAAAGGATAAATATCATTAGGTTGTACTACCTTTGTAGTATCGATAGAATCTAACCCTTCATTGTCTTCCGTATGAATTGTAATAAATTTATCACCTATCTTTTTAATTTGCCATGCTCTAGATGGTTTATAATCGCCGCGGTAAAATACTAGTTCTTCTTCTTTAAAATCAAAACCGTGATCTCCTCCTTGCATTTCATTAGAAGGAGGAGTGCCAGATGGTGGAGGTGGAATAGTACTATTATTTGAACTCATACTATCTACATCTAGAGGATAATAATTTGCTTTTGGTGGATTTGAAAGAGGAGGAGGTGTACTGGGTGTTTGAGGAGTAAATTCAGGAGTATTTATTTGATATCCAGGGCTATCTTCAGGAGCCAAAGGATTGTATTTAGGACTACCTTCTGGTGTTATAGGATGATAACTTGGACTATCTTCTGGAGTCATAGGATTATAAACAGGATCTACCGGAAGTGTTTCCGGTTGATTTATAGACTGAGGGGTATTTATATTTACTTCTTTTTGCAATTTATTACGAATTTTTTGTACAATCATTTTTGGGTCTACATTCTTTTCTTGCAAAAGGAGATCAATATTATTTGAAAAACTCATATTTTCTAATTGTTCAATATTATCTTCTGTAATAATTCGCATAGATACATTAATACTTAACAATTCTTGCATTAATAGTTTCAATGAATATGGCACATCAACAATACTGAAATTTCTACCAAATTGAGTTACATTTTCAATATGCATAGAATTATTATCAATAGATCCAATATATTTAATTGGTCCATCGGCCATAGGACTAATGAAAACATTTTTATCTGGATTATAAATGGCTATCATTCCAGTTAAGTTACATACAGCCATTTTATATTTATCACCTCTTTCCATCATTGATTCTCTCAAGAAATCTGTGGCTCCATGTGAAATAATAGTATCACGTTCCATTTCACCTATTCTTAAACCACCATCATTTGCTCTGCCACTAACTGCTTGTCTAGTCATTGCAGTTCTTGGTCCAAGAGATCTATAATTGATTTTATCTTTAACCATATGCTTTAATCTCATGTAATAGTTAGGTCCCATAAATATTTCTGTTTCAATTTGCTCTCCAGTCATACCATTATATAAAATTTCATTACCACTAGAATGATAACCAACATTTGTTAACATCTCCCCAAAAATTCCTACTTTACTACCTTCTTGATTATATGCTGTACAATCACCTATAGCACCATATGTTGCGCATGCCTTTCCAGTAATAGTTTCTACAAATTGTCCTATAGTCATTCTTGAAGGAATAGCATGAGGATTAATAATTAAATCAGGTCTAATACCACTCTTAGAGAATGGCATATCTGCTTCTGGAATAACCAAACCTATTGTTCCTTTTTGACCAGCGCGAGAAGCCATTTTATCACCAATATTTGGTATTCTTTCTTCTCTTACACGAACTTTAGCAATGCGTACACCTTCTTCACCATCTGTAATAAATGTTTTATCAACAATACCTAATTGACCTTTTTTACAAGTTTTGGATTCATCCACTTTTTTATTTGGATTGCTTGAATCAAACGAAGCAGAACCTATCATAATTACTTTATCATTTAATTCAGTATTTTCATTAATAATTCCATATTTATCAAGTTTACTATAATCATAACCTGGTTTTTTACCAATTACTGTTGAATCATTTTCTATATTGATAAATGATTTTTGTTGTTCCGATGAACTTGTTTTTGAATTCTCCTCATGTGCAGTGTAAGTGCTATAATAAGTTGTTCTAAATAGACCACGTTTTATTGCTCCTTCATTTACTAAAATAGCGTCTTCAACATTGTATCCTGTATAACACATTACCGCAACAATTGTGTTTTCTCCATATGGCGTAGATTCATTTGTAATATGTTTTAAATAACGAGATCGCACTAATGGATTTTGCCCAGAATTTAATACAATTCCTGTTTTATCCATTCTTACTTGATGATTCGTATGATACATTGAACATGCTTGTTTACTTTGACCACAAGAGAAAGAATTTCTTGTAGCGGGATTGTTTTCAGGAAAATTAATTAAATTACACATAGTCCCAAAAATGAAAGATTGATGAATTTCCATATGAGTATAGTTTTTATTAGTATCTTCGGTTGTCTTCTGGTCTAATGCTATTAAAGATGTTTCTGTTTCATTTGTATCAATATAATCAATAATAGCACTTTCGTCTATGAATTTTTTTAGTTTTGCTGGATTAGTTTCTGAATCAATATTTTCGTATAACTCATTCAATTCATACATTTCATTATTATTCGGATGATAATTCTTGATTTTCTTTTTATTAAATCCAGTAATTAAATCATTCCATGTGAATTCATTGTTTTGAATCTGCTTTAAGATATTTGTTTTGAATATAGACATTTTTTTACTATCATTATCAAAATAAAATACAGGTCTACATACACGTCCAGCATCAGTATAAATAAATATAGTATTTGATTTAATTTCAAAAGATATACTTGTATAAATAGGGATTAGTGCATTTCTACGATATAATTTAAACTTTTCTATTAATTCAATTGGTTTATCAATTGAACCGCACCATGAACCATTTACAATTATTTTTGTTAATGTAGATAATAATAATGGGGTACAGTCTTCTATTAATTTTATATTGGCTTTTTCTCTTAACCAATTAATAATATTATCCTTTGAATAACCTTGCGATATATAGGTGCTAATAGATAAATGCTTATGCAAACCAATATTCCCACCATCTGGTGTATCAATAGGATCAAAATAACCCCATTGTGTATTATGCAAGACACGTGGTCCAACCACTTTTGCAGTAGGGTCTAATGGCAAATTGGTTTTACGTAGATGCGCAGTTACTGAATTATTAGATAAGCGATTTAGATCCTGTACAACACCAATGCGTTTAGTATGAGATTGAGCGCCCCAATCGCCCTTGAAGGCTTTTTTAAAACCATTTTCAACAATTCTATTACGAAAAATTTCTTTGTATTTTTGATTAACTAAACCAAATAGGTTATTAGCATATAAAGATTGATTGTAATGGGCTATTTTTTCAAATTCTAATTGTATTGTTCTTTGTTGGATGGAATAATACTCCCGAAATAAATCATTAATTAAACTACCTACTAGTTCAATACGTTTATATTTGAAATTATCTCTATCAGTAACTTGATCTTTACCTTTATAAGTAGAGAGTAGACGAAAAACGATGTATCCTAAATAATATGCTTTTTGTTTAAAGTTTTTTTCACCAATGTGTGGTAAAAAGTAATCACATAATATTTCCATAGCATGAGGTATTGTTTTTCCTTTCGTAAGAAGAGCAATGTATTTCAGAGCGTTTCTTTGAGTAAATATTCCTCCTGCATCATGAACACTTGGAATAAACAATTCCATCATATCTTCATATTTTTCAATATCTAATAAACACATACTAATTATTTCTTTATCACTAGTAAATCCTAAAGCACGAAATAAAATAAATAAAGGTACAGGAGATCGTACATTAGGTATATTTACAACTATGTTTTCAAAAGTATATTTTTTACTAGGTGCTTTAACTTTAACTGATAAAGTTCTAATTGGTTTAGAAACATTCTCAGATACTGAGCGAATTTCAGCAGAATATAAGTATTTTTCATCATTAACTTCTCTAATATAAAGCATATTGTCTCCAAATTTTTCTTGTGATACAACTGTCTTTTCTTTTCCATCAATGATAAAGTATCCACCATAATCACTAATACATTCTCCCATACTTTGTATAGCGGCTCTGGGTGCTCCAGATAATACGCAATAATTTGATTGCAACATTATTGGGAACTTTCCTAGAAGTATTTTCTCCAAAGTAATAGAACGTTTCTGTGTATTTTGATCTATTAATGTTTTCTTAGTAGCCTCTTTTAAATCATGAAATTCACCAGGAGTGAGTTCCAAATTCTTCTTTTTAGATTTTCCTTTTCTTTTCGGCTGTGTTGCTCCACCTTCTTGTTCATTTTCCTCAGAAATATCTAAATCTTCTTGTCCAATTATAGTTGGTTGTTCACCTTCATCTAATATGTCAATAAAATCAATATCAATATCATAATGAATGGTCATACCATAAGTCATGTCCCGTAATCTAGCCTCATTAGGAAACATATAATGTGTATTTGTTTCGTCATAAATAATAGGTTTTCCAAAATATATTTTATCTCCGTTTCTTCCTCCCAAATACATGATGCATTTAGAACGATAATCATCTAATTTTTCATCAAATCGTGTATTAATTTGTATAGGATTCTTTTCCTTAAATATTTGAAATATGCCTTTTTTAAAAAAGTCATTATACGACTCCACATGATGTCTTACTAAAGATTGTGGATTATCTTCAAAATATTTGTCAATAATTTTCCATATATCTGAGTTTTCCATGAAATTACCTATATATAAAAATACTTATATATTTTTATACCATTAGTTTTGTTATCTTTAAAATTATTTAGCAAAATGAAAAATATTATTTCTTCGTTTAATGTATAAAAATGATGCAAGATTTCATCAATACTGTTTTTGGTCCTTTAGACTACAGATTCTGTGATTACTTCTTTATTTTATCTGTATTAGGTTTTGTAATGCTCGTTGTTCTTTTATTATCTTCTTTAATTGTTGGTATTAGCAAAGGAAAGGGGCTTGATTATTATATGCAAGTATTATTTATTGCTTTGGGTTATTTGATTTTCTATTTCCAAAATAGATTGTTAAATACCATGTGCCTTGCTAGCTTAAAGTAAATAATACATTAAAACTATATAGATTTTTCATAATTATAATATAAAATAGAAAATGGATATTTTATATTACAGCAACTATTGCAAGCATTCACAAAAAGTTGTAAATACTTTAGTAAAAAATAATTTGAAAGATAAATTAAGTTTTCTTTGCATTGATAAGCGAAAGAGAGATACTAGAGATAATCAAGTATATATTTTATTAGAAAATGGTTCTAGAGTAATCATGCCACCTAATATACATAGTGTACCATCGCTATTATTAGTACAAAATAATTACAAAGTTATTTATGGTGATGATATTATTCAACATTATCATCCACAAATGAAAGAATACAATAATAAGGCAACAGGATTTAATGGAGAACCTTTAGGATATTGTTTAGGATCTTCAATTGGAGGAACAAACATAATTTCAGAAAAGTTTACTGATTATAACATGTCTCCGGAAGAATTAAGTGCTAAAGGAAAAGGTAATTCCAGACAACTTTACAATTATGTTTCAGTTCATGATGACAATATTTTTATTGAAACACCTCCTGATAATTATCGTCCTGATAAAATTTCAGATGATATTACAATTGATTCACTTCAACAAAAACGCATGGATGAAATAAATACCAATCATAATCAACAATTACCTATTTAATAACTATAATCCTTTTCTCCTTTAAAACACTGGATTTATAACTCGCTACTGAGTAATATTATGAAAAAAATTATAATTCATAATATTATAAAAAATGTTACGTATTATTCAAGATATTCCAAATGTTAACACTTATCCACTTGAGTATGTATTTGAACACTTAAAATTAGAACATAAGCCAAACACATTATGGTTAGAATTTGGAGTAGCAAATGGTAGAACCATTAATTATATATCTAAATTTACAAATGATAAAGTTTATGGATTTGATAGTTTTGAAGGATTACCTGAAAAATGGAGAGATGGTTTTGATAAAGGCGCATTTAATATGGATGGTAATTTACCAGAAGTAAATAATAACGTAGAATTAATTAAAGGATGGTTTAATGATACATTACCTGATTTTATAAAAAATCAAAATAAAAAAGTTTCTTTCATTCATATGGATGCTGACTTATATAGTTCTACAAAATGTATTTTCAACAATTTAAAGGACTATATTGATAAAGATTGCATTATTATATTTGACGAATTGGTAAATTATCCTGGTTTTGATGGAGATACAGGAGAACTCAAAGCATTTTATGAATTTATTACAGAAAATGAGGTAGATTATGAATGGATTGGAATGAATGGAGAACCAACTGGCATGAGTGGTTATTATCACGAAAATGTAGCATTAATTATTCATTCAATAAATACAGAAAAAAGTTTAAATTATACTCCACGTGTTGCTATAATCATGGGAAGCGATAGTGATTTAGAATGTATGAAAGAAGCAGCAATCATTCTAGATGAATTTAATATTCCATATGAACTTACAATAGTATCTGCACATCGTACACCTGATCGGTTGTATTCTTATGCAAAATCTGCCGAGTTAAAAGGAATACAATGTATAATTGCTGGTGCTGGAGGAGCCGCTCATCTTCCTGGTATGGTTGCTTCTTTAACAAGTTTGCCTGTTATTGGTGTGCCTGTGAAATCAAGTTCTTTGTCAGGAAATGATTCATTATTATCAATTGTTCAAATGCCAAAGGGTATACCAGTAGCAACAGTTGCTATACATAATGCTATGAATGCAGGTTTGCTTGCATGTCGCATCTTAGGTGCACAGGATACAAATATACGCAATAAAATGCACAACTATATGAGCAAACAAGAAAAAGATGTTATAAATAAAGCAGAAGAATTAGAAAATATAGGATATGCAAGTTATCTTGAAAAAATGTCATAACGTATTTATAATTTGAAAATATAAAAAACAATATAAACAATATCATTTATTAAATATAATGAAAGATAAATCTACAGTATCCAAAGCATTTAACAAACACTTTTTTGATTTCCTTAATGATTTGCAAGGTATTTTTCCAGATAGTAAAGAAATAATGTTTGCTAAGACTTCATTTGAAACTATAAAAAGATTAAATACAACAGCGATTATAAAGGTTTGGTATACAAGTGTTAGTATTCCTTATGGGAATGAAATATCTAACGATAACATAGATTTTTTCATAAATAAAGATTACTCAGCGGATTTAGCAGATGTAAATAAGAATGATGAAATTATGAGAATGATTGAGAGAATTAGGGGACCAATAGCAACTACAACAGATGTAAATAAAGAACATTGTTTAAAATATTTGCAAAATTTGAATAAATTAAGTGTAGCATATCAAAATATGTAAATTAATATTTCTAATATAATCTAATGGTATTTTAGAAATGAATAAACAAAAATTAATAGATGTATTTAAATTGACTATTATTTTTTCGTTAATTATTCAAATATTAACAACTATTTTCAATATTGGTATTCTAACGGTTGATATATTTGATAAGAGTTTTCAAGATGACATTGAATTATTAATTCAATTAGTTTGGCTAGGTCTTATTGTACAAATAATTGAAGGTACATTTTATGCATGGTTAGTAAAATATGTGGATGCTATTTCAAATATCACTAAATATCGTTATTATGACTGGTTTTTTTCAACACCAACTATGCTAATAACATTAGTAGTGTACTTATTATACTTAAAAGATAGAGAAGAAAACGAAAAAGAGGTAATTAAAAAAGATAATAGTAGTGATAAAAAAGAAAAATTAGAAAAAACAGCCAAAAAGTCAAATAATGATCTTTGGTCATATATCAATGAAAACAAATATTTATTATCTATTATCTTATTTTTGAACACATTGATGCTTTTATTTGGATACTTAGGTGAAATTGGAACTATAACGAATAATACAGCCGTTATGTTTGGGTTTATCCCGTTCCTAGCATATTTTTATTTAATTTATGATAATTATGCGAAATATACAACAACAGGTACTTGGTTATTGGGGTTGTTTACTGCTATTTGGTCATTATATGGATTTGCTGCTTTAATGCCTTACTATATTAAAAATATTAGTTACAATATATTAGATACTATTTCTAAAAATTTCTTTGAGGTTTTCTTAGGATTCAAATTATTATTTGCATTGAATATTTAATTCTAATTATTAAATTAAAATTAAAAATATGAATATTCTATTGTTATTGATAAATAATTAAATTAATTTCATTTATTTGCTCTATTTTGTCATTCACATCAATACATGATACAGCATGATGAATTAAACTCTTATTTATATCGAATATTTGAGTTCCAAAAATAACAAATTCTTTCGGAATAAAGCCATAATTAATTTTATCTTTCAAATAATTAACAATACTTTGATCTCCAAAAGGCATATCATCTTTACTAGTTGTATCAAAAGTTTGTAATACTTCACTGAAAAAATCAATAATATAATGAATATTATCATTATTTTTAATAATAAAGAAACCACTGTTTACATCATCACTTTCTCTTTCTCGCATAAAATATATATCTTTATCACCATTATCAATATATTCTTTTAGAATATCCCATTCATTTACGTTTTTTTTAAGATAAATAATATCACAATCTGTAAATATAAAATATTGAAAATTCTTTAAATTTTCATGATTCTTTAAAATGTCCAATAAATGGTTAATTTTGCTTCTTACACAATAATACCATAAATCTGTTCTAAAACCTGTATTTTTCATTGATATGTTAGGATAATCTAATTTATGATTTATATTTTTTACATTTATATCATGTAATGATTTTAGAAACATGTCTGTTAACTTTTCATAATTAGGAGTTGAATAACAAATAAATAAAGAATTGTCTAATATTTTTGATTGTTTTGCTTGCGACTTTTCTTTTTCGTTCAATTGTTTATTCTCTATATTATAACTATCAATTAAAGTAGAGTTTATATTCCATGGTTGGTATTCTTCTTTTTCAGACATATATACATATCAATAATTTAAATATTTAAATTATTGATTTTCTAAATAATATAAATGGAACTCTTTGTATAATGTATTGTTATGAATAAGATTGAATATGGTTTAAAATTAGATTTTTCTAATGTGTTAATTCGTCCAAAAAGATCAACAATTAATAGCAGATCTCAAGTAAATCTTGAACGTGAATTTAAATTTAAATATTCGCCATTAAGTTGGAAAGGCATACCTATTATCTCTGCAAATATGGATACAACTGGAACTTTTCAAATATATCATACTCTTAAAAAATATAAAATTATTACTGCTACTCATAAATTTTATACATTGGATGACTACAGGACAGAAATGGTAGATCATGGATTAGACCCTGATTATTTTATGGTTTCAACAGGTATTGGTGATAAAGCAATAGAACGATTAGAAAAAATATTGTATGAAATACCTTGCAATTGGATATGCATAGATATTGCTAATGGATATATTAAAGATTTAGTTACTTTTTGCAAGAAAGTACGTGAAAAATTTCCAGAAAAAAGGATAATAGCAGGAAACGTAGTAACACGTGAAATGGTGGAAGAACTAATATTAGAAGGTCTTGTTGATATTGTAAAAATTGGAATTGGTCCAGGAGCCGCATGTACTACTAGAGTAAAAACTGGCGTTGGAATGCCACAACTTTCTGCTATTATTGAATGTGCTGATGCTGCTCATGGAGTAAATGGCCATATTATTGGTGATGGTGGAATTACATGTCCAGGCGACATGTCAAAGGCATTTGGAGGAGGAGCAGATTTTGTTATGGTAGGAAGTGCATTTGCTGGTCATGAAGAAAATCCTGGTGAAATTATTGAAAAGGATAACGTAAAATATAAAAAGTTCTATGGTATGAGTTCTAAACAAGCAATGGAAACACATTACGGTAAAATGGCTGAATATAGATCATCGGAGGGTAGAGAATTGTTAATTAAGTTAAAAGGTAAGTTAGATAATACTGTAATGGATTATTTGGGAGGTTTGAGAAGCACTTGTACATATATAAATGCAGAATCTATAAAACAAATGTCAAAATGTACTACTTTTATACAAGTATCACAACAAGTAAATACAAGTTTGATTTAAATAAAAATGAATTTATAATTTAAATCAAACATCTAATTCATCAAATACATCTTTTAAAATATATTTTATTAATTCAATCTCTTTTTTATTTATTAAAAAATAAGGAGTAAATCTTAACGCATTTTTACCTCCATGGATTACATTTAATCCGCGTTTTCTACAATTTATTTCCAAACCGTTTTCACCAACAACATCATATTTTTTATTAATATGAGCGGCTATTAATAATCCTGTACCACTTACTTCTTCAATTACACCTGGATATAATTTTTTCAAAGCATTTAACATATTTACAAAGTTTTTTCCTTGTTCTACAATATTTTTTGAAGCATTTTTGTCTAATCTATTTAATGTTTCAAAACCTATATCAAGGGCTTTTGGATTAGCACTCATTGTATTTCCATATGTCCCAACTTGATATTTTTCACTAACTTCCTTTTTTAAAGCCAATACAGATAGCGGATACATACCTGAATTTATGGCTTTTGAAAATACTTCCATATCAGGTGCTTCACAACCTTTTAATGAAGGATAATCAACAACGCTCAAACAACCATTGGTTCGTATTCCTGCTTGAACCGAATCTATTAATAATACAGAATGTAATTCGCGTGTTTGTTGTCTTGCTAATTTATAGAATTCAGGATTTAAAGCTATACCAGGTCTTCCCTCACCCATAACAGGCTCCATAATAATTGCGTCTAACTCAAAGCCATTGTTTAAAATATCATTTATTTTATTTTTTAATTCGTCTAAATTGTTAATTTCAACTGCTTCTACTATGTTATGATATTGAAATGATTTTAGAGTATTTTTATAAAGATTTGAACAAGAGTCTGAAAATAAAGATGCGTTCGTTGTCCTTCCATGAAAACTATCTTTTAAAACTATTGATTTTGACATTTTTTTCGCATTCTTTTTTTTTCCAATAGTATCAATAATTCTTCCAGCCAATTCCATTGCCTCTGAACCACTATTTAAGAAAGCAAACTTCTCATAGGGACAGGGATTTCCAATAATTTCTTTTAATTTGTTTGTTAAGATGGATTGTTCGAAAGATGGAGTCATAACATTGGCCATTACATGTTCTTTGCCTAAAATATTTAATGCCCATTCAGGAGAATGCCCAAATCCCAACATACCATAGCCGCCAGTATCATATATTATTTTTCCTTCATTTGAAAGTATCCATGGACCCTTTGCTGCTAATGGAACATAAGGGGAAATAGTATCTTTATTGTAAAAATTTAAAATATTATTTTGTAAACCATTGTTTGTATTTTGAGTACTTTTAAATAAATGTTTTTTGTATTGGTAGTTTTTGTATATTTTTTTTGTATTTTGATAGTTTTTAAATTTTTTAATAACATGACTTAAATTATTATCATTTTTAAAAACTTGTAATAATTTTGAATTGATATTCATATAAATATATTAATAATTTTGTTTTAAATATGTTAATGTCTATTAAAATGATTCAAATAAATTAAGTAATTCAAAAGGATTTATTTTATTGTAATAATCTTTTACAACTTTTCTTGTAATTAATGTTGGTTTTATGGAATTTATACTAGGAATATAATAAGTTTTATGAATATCAATCAAATATTTTTTAAATGGTTCATATAATTCAACTGTTTTTTTTTTAATATAATAATCTACATAAGTTTGATGCACAATATCTATCATAAACTCATATATATTTTTCATCATATACATTTTTTTTGCATAATGTGGATATATATCACATATTTTATAATCACTATGAATACGATTCAAACAAAAAAATAAATACTTAACAAAGGTCTCTGTTTCTCTTGTGCGTGTAATAAGTAAGTGTTCATTATTTTCTATATAAGTTCTAAAACCTGTTTTGTTATTTATTATAACTAATTTGAATGACTTATGCAGACATAACATAAATTCGTCCAAATCATAATAACTTTCAAAAATATGTTTTTTTGGAAAATATAAATTTTTAATATTGCTAATCTCTGACCAATTGCAATATTCAAACTCTGGTACAAATTTAATTGTATTTGGTAAATTGCAGTTCACTTGAAAAATATTTGTTAAATATAATTTAGGATTTTTTGTGTATTTGTCAAAATTCAAGATAAAGTTATAACAACATGTTTTTTTTAAATCTTTTAGAAAAACTAGATCATTCACCTCGCTATCTTCATGATATCCAAGACTCCTAAAAAAATGTTGAATAATTGTTTTATCAATGTTTCTCTTTGATTTTTCATAAAAACTTAAATTATATTTATTTGCCAATAACCAAGTCTCGTGTCTATTATCATAAAATAGTGATAATAATTCACCTTCAATATGTTCGCTTATATAATTATCTGCGTCCAATACCGGAAACAATGCTCTATAATAAGAATAAGAAATAGATTTAGAAGGACAGAAAGAAAGGACTTTTCTTTCTGGATAAGAAAAAATAATAGATCTATATAATCCTGTTTGTGTATCATTTAATGATAAATAATTTTCATCGTAATTAAGAAAACCATACATGTTATTACCATGTTTACGAAATACTTTTGATATTTTATTATTCATAATATGATCAAATGATATCATATTTGATATCATAACAGAGTTATTGATATCGTCATTATCATTATTATTATTCATTACTTTTATTATTTTAATGTCTTTAAATATTTTCGTTTTTTATCCAAATTGTGTTTCTTAAATTATAATTTAGATAGATAATATATAGTTTAATATATAATGGAACAAGAGAATAAACAGATTCTAGAAAAAGAACCAGAAATAAATGATAAATATGTAAAAAATACAATTGATCTTGATTTGGGAGATATAATAGAAATAGTTAGTCCACAAAATTCGGAATATCATGAAACAACAAATTATATTGATTATATTGATGACAAAGTAATTCTATTAACAAATGTTGGTTCATTAGTTAATTATAAATTAAACAGAAAAGAAGACGGATCATTTAGTGATGAATCTATAGAACAGATCATTTTATTAAGTAGAAGTGAAGAAAAAGGTTATGCTAGACAACATAATCTATTACCGAATACTTGGGTAGATGTTCATTTTGCTGGAGAAATGCCTTTAATTATAACGGGTCAAATTAGTAACTTAGAAGACGATATGATTGAAATAATTACCTATCCAGATATGGATACAATCTATATTGATTTTAAATATCAAGGTATCCCTTTAGATATTCCTATTGATAAATTTGTAATTCGTGAAAAACCTGCATCAATTAATAATAATGCTTCTTTGGCATCTATGAAAGAGGCTGCATTATCAGGAGAAGAATATAATGAAGAAGAAGAAAAAGCAGAAATTACCTATTTAGAAACAGGAGAATCAACAATTGATATACCCGAAAAAGGAAAAGAAGATGATAACATATTTAATACATTACATAACTTATATGCAGATGCTAATACAATTGTATTTGGTGAAGAATTGGGAGAAATTTCTCAATTAGTAGAGTTACCAGAGAAAGAGCAAAGGTATAGTATAGATATTCAAGTTAATGATCTAATGGATGAATTATTATCAACAATTCCAAATAGTCAACGAACAAGTAAGGTTTTAGAAAATATTAATCGTTTAATTGAAAGATTCAAACAGTTACGAAGCCAATATTCAAAATTTGACGAAAATAATAATATTTATGATAAGGCTTTAAATACAGCGACTCATAAACCTCTTGTTGATAAATTATTTGACATAAAAAGTAAACTTAACTGGATAATTCCAATCGTTTCTAACAAAAGAAAATTAAATATAGATGATAATAGAGAGGACTTAGATGTTGCAAATGAAGATATGCAAGTAGGATTTTCAAAATTAATTGATATGCAAAATTCATATAAAAGAAAAGGTGCTAATGACCAGTCTGTTACATATGATAATATTCAAAGTTTTGGACAAGAAACATTTCGTCCATTTACAGAACCTTTGTTATCAATGAACACATTAACGAATAAAACTGTAGAGGAAAATTTTGATGCAGTTGTTGACAATTTAACAGAATTTTATAGTAGTGTGTATACTAACTCTGGTTTGAAAAAACAACGCTTTGTTATTCAAAGATATAATCTAGGTTCAAAAAAATACAAGAAACATTATTAGCAAACGGTAAAAAGGTTTATAAACATATACCAAGTACAAGGAATGATCCTATTTCTATTAAGTCGTTTTTAATGTTGCCTTCATCTGTAATAAAATTCTCAGAAATTGATTTACCAACTACTTCTATTTTAAATCGCGTAAATCTTCATAATAATTATTTTTTATTATATAAATTGTTAAAAAAGAATACGAATGTTCAAAGTCAGATAATTGAAGATTTTTCAAAAGAATTAGAATACGAAAAGATAGAAGAAGAAAGCAAAGAATCAATATTCCAAGGTATAAACGAATTTATATTAGATAGTGATGCTTTTCAAGAAATAGAATACATGGACGAAAATGATAGATTTAAACAATTTTTGGAAGCAATAGTACCGAAGACAAGATTATTAATTCGTCTGTATAGAAAGTATATAAAAAATCGTTTGTCTTTTGCTGGAGTCATTCAAAAATTAGAACCATTCAATATATATGCTAGTGATATAACTTACAATCAGCAAAAAGAAATACGATATTTTGTATTAGAACAGATGAAAGAATTAAAAAAGAAATTAGCGAGTGATTCAACGAAAATGAATATACTTAAAAATACAACATATAACGTTTTAGAAAAAGAGAATAATTTATTACGTATTTTAAGTGAAAATGAAGAATTTTCTGATATTTTTTATAAAGCATATCAGTTTTTTGATAAAGATAACAAAAACAAATTAACTTCCAGTGAAATAATATTTAAATTAATGGAAAAAGACAATTTAACGTTATATACTAATATTATATGCAGTGTACTCTTATCATTAAATGGTAATGATGAAATACTTTCAAAATTGGAAGATCCAGAATTAAACGAATTGGACGATGTTGAAAATATAAAAGCAAAAGATTGCAGTAAGCGATACTTATCAAAAAAGTATTTTTCCGTCGGCGAATTACAGAAGGATAATAATAAAACAGAATTGTATTTTGACTCCGAATATGATGATACTCAATATGATATTATGAATAAATATGAAAAACAAAAGAAAGAGATGGAAACGGATATGTTTTTTTCATTTTTGGTAGAGAACTTAATTGAAAGACATAATATTGATTCAAATAATGCTAACGAACTTGCCGAAACTTTAATTGCTGGTAAGAAAAAAATATTAGATGGACATTATGCGATTTTAGAAATTCATCCAAAACCAACTAATCCTGAAGAAATGGAATTGTTGAATGAGGAAGAAAAAAAGAAAATCGATGATGAAAGCAATATACGTAAAAAAGTGTTTTTCTATCGTAGATTAAAATATAACTGGATTCGCGATGATGAAATAGAAATAGAATCTTTCATGGATACAAATGATATATTCTGCAATATGGCAAAAGATTGCGTTAAGAATGAAAAGAATAAGATTTGTGAAACTCCAGAGCAAGCAAAAATTAGAATTAAAAGTGAAAACAAAGAAGCATTAAAGAAGGAATTTCATAAAAGGTTTGAATTTACAATAGAAGAATTAGAGAAGAATTTGGAAAAAGAAATTAATATACAAATGATAAAAAATGAGAAAAACGAATTATTAAATGAAATAGCCATGTTAAAAGCCAATAATATTGCATTTGAAATAGGAAAACGAGTAAAACAAGATGAAGTATTAAGATCACGATATGAGCCTCTGCGAGAACAAATATTAAATCAAACTGATTTTACAAAAAAACAAAACTTTATTTGTAAGTTTGTAGATAGTTTTTGTAGAGAAGCCAAAATAGATAGTTTAAATGAAAATTTAAATTGGTACTATTGCAAAGAAACAAATACAAAGTTGTTTCCTTTATCTTTGTACAGATTAGCACAAACATTTATTTCTGGCGGTGATTATCAATCTATGCTGGAAATTGTATGTGCTGAAGTAGGAACAGAAAGTGACGATGGTGATGCAATTGTTGATAAACATAGTGGTTATGTTCTACGAAAAAAAGATCTTAGTACAGAAGAAGGTTATGATGATACAGGAAGAAAATTAGTTACTCGGGACATTATTGAAAAAGATCTTGGTGTCATACATGAGGAAAATAAGAAAAAACAAAGAGTATTTGAAAATGATACTTCTGAAAAATTACATAATATTCTTCTATCTGTAGCTAGCAATATTGATATACCTATAGATGCAATTGAAGACAATATATTACGATTATCTATTGAAATTATGAATAAAAATATAATTAGTGAAAGTAAATACGCAATAAAATCAGAAAGATATTTTAATAAAACAGGAAAAAAATTAGGCTCTTATGAAAAATATAAGAATGAGTCTATGTTGATTATACTAGGCAGCATGTTACTAATTGCAATCCAAACAGCAGTACCATCTTTTCAAACAAAGAAAACCTTTCCTGGTTGTTTGCGTTCATTTAGTGGATACCCATTTTCTGGAATAGAAGATACGACTGGAATACAATATATTGCATGTGTTTTAATAAAGATGAAAAGCGCAATTTCACCTTGGGATTCATTGCGTAATATGAAACAAGATGTATTATCAAATCGCATAAAAGAAGTAATTGAAAAGTACATTTTACCATTAAGTGAGATAGAAGAAATGTATATAGCCAAAAAAGAATATATTGCTTTACATCCAGAGAATGTAGCACCTGAAGAGCATAAAATACAAAAGTGGACATCATTTTTACCACCAGTTGTAGAAACTAAAGTAATACCCGGTTTAAAAAACGTTACAAGCGAATTTAAACGAGATCTATTAGAAAAAGTAAAAAAGGGCGACAATACACAAGATGAATCTATAAATATGTTACAATCAAAAAATATATCTCATGGTTTTGCTGTAATGGAAAGTATTAATCAAATTGTGAAACAAAAAGATTTATTATTAAAAACTAGTTCAAAAATACCTTTTGTTGAGAATTCTTGTTGCAATGAAGATATAAATCTTAATAACCCATTAATTTATTTTAATGAAGAAGATCCAAATATAAAGGTTTATTTGCAAAGAATTTTTAAAAATCAAAAAACATTAAAAGATCTTAAAATTTTATCTTCTGCAAGAGCATTTTATCATGGCGAATCAACAATGATGACCTATCCAAAATTACCAAGTGATTATCAAGAAGAAAATATTTACCATGCTTTTATTCATTACTGTAATTTTGATAAAAATCTGCCTATTCCGACAAAATTAAAAGACATTTGTGGAGAACTTACAGAAACATACAATAAAAATGCGAATCTAGAAGAAAAAATAGAATTTTTAAAACGTAATGGAAAACGGTTTACTTTAGATCAATTACATAATATGATGTCAATAGTTAATAAAGAAAATATTGTTGATCTATATACTCGTGATGTTTATAACCAAGTTGATTCTTTCAAAGACATAATTGAAACTCTAGAATTAAACAATAGTGACTTATTTGAAGAGCCATTACGTAAATTATTACGTAAAGTAGTTGATAAATACGATCCTTTAAAGATGGTAGATACGGCTAGCGAAGAATTAGATGATCTGACAAATTACTTAATTATAGCAAATCGCGAACTATTCAAGAATATTACAAAATTCTTAGATGATTCTAATATGATATCAGATGCTACTTTTAATAAATTAATTAAATTTTTGGCCACGTCTCATGAATGGAGTATAGAAACTCATGATGAAAATATAAACAGTATTAATTTACATGAGTCTTTTTTATTTATTCAACATGCCATAATAAGTATTAGTAAGATTTATCCTGAATTATTATCCAATAATGCAGATTTTAATAAAGTTGTTTGCAAACATTGGGATTTTTCAGAATATCATAAAAACGATATTGAAATATTTTTAAATAAATTTTACAAACCTATTGAAAAATTCAAAGGAGATACGGTTATAACTGATCTATTAAATACCATAAAAGTAAAATTAGTTGATATGAATGTATTTATACAAAGTATTCCTCTTTATACTGAAATTCATAAAGTGATGAAAAATCAAGATGATGAAGATGTAAAAGTATCCTTTCACTCTTTATTTAACCAATCTACTTATTACGAAATAATGAAATATTGCTTATATAGGACATTACATGAATTTATATTATGTAGTGATGATGAAGATTTATTGCGTACTGAAATTGTACAAGTCAGATTAGAAAGAAGAGAACAAAATGAAAACATAAATGACCCAACTCAATCTATAGAAAGTATAAGACAAACAGTAACTGAACAACATGATAATATACTAAATAATTTAGAAGAAAGTGAGATTGTAGCAGATTCAAGTGATGAATTAAAATCAAGAGTAGCCACTTTAATAGAATCATTTTTAGAGATTGAGATAGAGAATAAGTCTGCTATAAACTACACATATGAAGAAATTATAAAAAGAGTAAATAGGTCAAAACAAAGAGAAAAGTTATCCATTATTGAATATTTGGGTAACATGACCAAAGAAGAAAGAAAGGTAGAAGAATTATTTAAAATGTATAAATTGGGTCGCTGGAATGTTGGTAATCAAACTGGTTTAATATCATACGATAAAGATACTTATGATCGGGAAAGGAACGAATTGTTAGATCAATTACAAAGTGATGAAACAAATAAACAATACGAGCAAGTTTCTGAAATGAGAAGAGAAATATTTGATTTAGAGAAAGACAATGAAATGGAACAAGAAGAATTTTATGAACGTGAAGCAAACGATATAAGTCAATTAGATGAAGATTATATGGATGGAAATTTTTATCCAGAAGATGCAGATGAATTTGACGAATCTTAATTTAATTGTTAATAATTGTTAATAATTATTAATTTTTTTGTACCAATATTATAATTATGAATAATTTAAAAATATTTATTGGAAGAAATAAATTAAATGTCAGTTTGCTTATTTTTCTTATTGTATTTTTTGTAATCCATTATCTAAAACCAAGTATAGTATATGATGAAAACGGTGAATTTCGTCCATTTGGTGTAGGATATAGACATAAAACTGTTATTCCTATTTGGTTGGTTGCAATAATCACGGCCATATTTAGTTATTTATTTGTATTAAGTTATTTAGCGTATATGTAAAACAATTTTCTTAGTAAATTAATATATATGGATTTACCTTCTTTAATAGAACCTAATTCAAGGGCATATTTAGTGAATAGTCTTAAAAAATGTCATGAAACTAGAGTAGGTGTTTACTATTATGTATTTAACTTTGGTGTATTATTTATATTTATTTTAATATTTGGATTGGCTTTGTACCTTTGTTATACAAATAAACCAAATGCTTACGAAAAACGTCAACAAATGTTAAAAGAACAAGAGTTCATTTTAAATAAAATTCGGTATCACCAAGAAAATTATCAACAACAAAAACATTCTATGTCAAATATTACATCACTACCGTTTCAATCTAATGGTATTCATGAACAATATTAAATTTTAATAAAAATATAAACTATTAATATTATATTTTTATTTATCTTATTGCATATATGTCGTCTTCCTCGACCCAAACAATAAAATTATGTTCTTTTAAATGATCTATGATTGTTTGACTGCTTAAATGTTTGTGTTCAATCTTTATCATTTTCACATTAATTTTATTTAAGTCGATTGTTTTTAATACACGAAAATCATGACCCTCGGTATCAATCTTTAAAAAATCAACTTCTGTTACATTATATTTTTCACATAGTTCATTTAATGTCATTGTTTTTACACTTGTTTTTATGCAGTTTTTAAATCTGTCAATATGATTATTAAAATGAAGAGGTCCTGAACTACCATTAATAGAACTTATTCCTTTCATCCATTCATCATCTTCTTGAGTTATTTCATTCGGATTAATATAATGTATTTCTACATCCTCTTTAATATCAGAAATTGCAATATTTTCATAATAGACATTATCAAATTTGGGTAACTTATCCATATATTCTTTAACTGGCTCAACCATAACACCATTCCACCCGTTTTGAGCCAACTTTTCCAAAGTATCAAAATCGCATGTTCCTACTTCAATAAAAAAAGGCATATAGATTACAACTTATTTATATTTATACTTCTTTTAGTATATTAATTAAAAATAACATTATTATAAATATATTTATATTATATAATGAACAAAGAAGAAAGAGAACAAATAATAACAAATAATAATAGCGCAACGGATGAACTTAAAAAATATTTAGAAATCTCCACTAAACCATTAAAAAAAATATATATAGGATATGCATTGTTTGGTGATATAGATTTCTCCGTATTAAAGGAAATGAACATGGGTGTACCTGAAGAAGTTATATTTGAGGAAGGTAAGATAACAAACCTATATAATATACCAGAAGGAATAGAGACCTTAACTATTAATAAAAATATATTAAATACTTTGGATAATTTACCTAGTTCATTAAAATATTTACAAATAGAAGATAACTATTTACAAAAAATAGATGTTTCAAACCTTACCAATTTGAAAGAATTACATTTATCTCATAATAAGTTGGAAGAAGTCAAAGATTTACCAAGTTCTCTAATACATCTTTCAGTTAATAGCAATAAACTAAAAATGCTTGACTTAAAAAATATTATTAATTTAGAAACTTTAAACGTATCTAATAATACCATTACCTTGATTGAGAACTTTCCTGAAAATGGTATACCCAACTTTCTTATGGAAAACACTCCTTCAATAGAATTTAGAGGAAATATTCCAGATGATCAAGAAGACAGAGAAAAAGAAAAAACAAGAAAAAAGATGGAAGTTAAAAAGGCACTGAATGCTTATTTCAAATTAAAAAACAAATATGAAAAGAAAGTCCATGACATGAAGAAAGCCGTTTTTAAAAATGCCGATTCTAGAAAACAAGGAATGGAAATGCTTAAAACAATTAAACCAAAATGTATAAAATGTAAACGTAAAGTTGGTACTATCTTTAAAAGAACATCTGATTTTTATCAAGCAATTTGTGGTGACATTGAAAATCCATGTGCTCTAAATATTAAAATTTACACAGGTCAGTTTTATCATTACGAATCACAATTACATTATTTTAATGAATATCGTGAAGTTTCCAAATCTTCTATCATTCGCGAAAAAATGAACAATATTTTTAGTTTTACAGAAGATGAAGAGGCAAAAGAGATATTTGAAAAACTTTTGGATAATTATAATTTGGAAAATGAATTATATGAAGAAATGTTAGATACACATAAAGAATTATTTCATAATTATGAAAAGAAAAAAGAAATAAAAAATAAAGAAAAAGAAATTTATGAGATACAGCAAAATAACAAACTTTTAATAGAAGAATATCATAAAACACAAAATAAAGAATTAATCAAGCAAATAGTGAAAAACAATACTGAAAGACAAGAACCGTTATTTAAAAAATTATCTCAATTGAACAATGAAGTACAAGAAGTGAATTATGATAATGATAGTGGTATTTACAGTGTTTTTAAATATCCAGTTCATATT
>MDSZ01087300.1_pt1 | contig 28480 bp, 32 predicted proteins | sample 811201 | NCBI WGS metagenome assembly MDSZ01 (sample SAMN05326647, study PRJNA326480) | marine metagenome | isolation source: seawater | place: Indian Ocean: North | collected 2010 | reverse complement strand
GCACTATCACAAACCCCAGCCTCTGCTAGTGAGTTAGACATATTCATTGGTGGCCAACGATTGTTGCTTACTAGCGAGGATGGGTCAACTATTAACTACTCGGTAGATGGATCGACAACAGCAGTGACTTTAAGCACTGCTCCAGCATCCGGGACACAAATCAAAATACTACATAAGAAAGGACAGGTGTGGTACACAGCGGCAGATGGTAATCCTTCAAACGGTAAAGGGTTACAGGCATCAACCACTCAACAGGCTCGTTTCATAGCAGATGAACCAACAAATGCACCTGAATAAATACACTAGGATGACTGAAGAAAATAAGCAAACAGAACAAAAAGAAGAGGCAAAGAAGCCTCAGGATCAGTCCGGAGTAATGATGGAAGGACACATCAAGATCTGGGATCCGGAGTCCGGCGAAGTTTTAGTGGATAAAAGAAATGCTATCCATTATGAAAACATGTCGCAGGCATTAGCAAATTCATTAGCAAACAAAACAACAGGTTTCGTACACGAAATGGCGTTTGGAAACGGTGGAACATCTGTCGATCCAACTGGTATTATAACATACCTTTCACCAAATTCTACTGGTTCAAATGCCACTTTGTACAATCAAACCTATTACAAAGTTATCGATGATAATTCATCTACAAACAAAGACACAACAAGAAACAAAATGGAAGTTAGACATACAGCAGGAAACAAGTACACAGACATAGTTTGTACTTGTACTTTAGACTACGGTGAACCAACAGGTCAGTCTGCTTTTGATAACACAACTGATTTCAATGGTGATTATGTATTTGATGAATTGGGATTGAAAAGTTGGGAAGGAACAGAGAACGGTTCTACAAATAAATTATTGACACACGTTATATTCCACCCAGTGCAAAAATCACTTAATAGATTGATACAAATAGATTACACATTGAGAATACAAAGTTTAACATCATTCACTGAAACAAGTTCGACTGCTTTATCAACATCTAATACAATAAGTGGAACAAGTTCAGGAAGTAACACAGGATACTAATAGATGGCATACACTGTAAACAAAACAAATAATTCAGCGTCACCGAACCAGTACACAGTTCAGGACGGTGTGATTAATACACAAACTGACCTTAGTTTCATAGGTAAAGGTTATGCAGGTTACGGTGAATCTATAGCAGAAAACTTTTTACATTTATTAGAAAACTTTTCTAACACATCTGCACCTTCAAAACCAATCACAGGACAACTTTGGTGGGATTCTACAAATTCAAAGTTACAAGTTTGGAATGGTACTGCATGGCAAACTGCTGGAGGTAGTGCACCTTATCAATCAACAGCACCATCGGGTTTAGCACAAGGTGATATTTGGATTGATTCAGACACAGGACAACTCTATTTCTACAACGGAACAACATCAATTTTAGTTGGACCTCCAAGTTCAACAGGAACTACAAATGGTTTTACTTTTGACAGTATTTTAGATTCAGCAGATAGTACACAAAATATAACAAACATATACAATGATGGAAACAGAATTGCAATTATAAGTGAGGACGAGTTTACACCTAAAACAAGTATCACAGGTTTTGCAACAATCAAAAAAGGTATCACCTTATCCACATCAATTTCAGGAAACAAATTTCAGGGTACTGCTACTGACTCGGATGCATTGGGTGGAGTAGCGGCGGCAAATTATTTGAGGTCAAATGCTAATGATACAACATCTGGAACAATATCAGTTGCCAATGACGGTGGTATAATTTTAGGAACAGACAGTGATATAACAATAACTGTTGATGCAGGTGGTGGTATTATATCTAACACCACACAAGATACAGATATTACTTTCAAAGTCAATGATGGTGGTGCAACAACTACAGTAATGACTATTGACGGTTCTGAATCAAGAGTTGGAATCGGAACAACAACTCCAAGCACAAAATTACAAGTGTCAGGAACTGTGACTGCAACTGCATTCGCAGGAGACATTACTGGTGACCTAACAGGAAATGTTGCAGGAAACTTGACAAGTTCTGGTGCAAACACAATGGGAACATTGGTTTTAAGTGATAAACTTACAACACAAGAAATTGAACCAGATACAGATGCATCTTATGACATAGGGACTGTATCCAAAGGTTACAACACAGTACATGCCAAAGCAACATCGGCTCAATACGCTGACTTGGCTGAGATTTACGAAACAGATTCGGAATATAAAGTAGGTACGGTGGTTGTGTTTGGTGGTGAAAAAGAAATTACTATATCGAAATCAGGAAATGATTCAGCGGTGGCAGGAGTAATAAGTGAAAATCCTGCTTATCTAATGAATTCAAAAGCAACAGGACAACCTGTAGCATTAATGGGAAAAGTTAAATGTAAAGTATCAGGATTTATTAAAAAAGGTGACATGCTGTCGACCCACGCACAGCATAATGGCGTCGCCAAAAAGGCACACGATCCAGCACCTGGAACAATTATTGGAAAAGCATTAGAAGACTATGATTCAACAGAAATTGGCACAATTAATATTGTAGTAGGGAGATGTTAAAAAATGGCATATACAATTAATAAAACAGACGGAACAGTAGTTGCTACCATTACAGACGGCACAATAGACACTTCAACAAGTTTAACACTTTTTGGACAAAACTATTCAGGTTTTGGAGAATTGTTAAATGAAAACCTTATCAAACTTTTAGAAAATTCATCTTCTACATCGTCACCATCTGCACCATTGAAAGGTGAGTTATGGTTTGATGCTAGTACAAATCAATTAAGGGTATACAACGGGAGTGAGTTTGTTCCAACCGGTGGTGCACAATCTAGTGCAACAAAACCACTTTCTCCATCTGCTGGTGATTTATGGTTGGATGCAACAAATGATCAAGTATTTGTTTACACAGGTGATTCAAGAGCACATCAAACACATTCGGGTTGGGAACTTTTAGGACCAGTACACACAGCAGGACAAACACAATCGGGTTGGGTAATTGAAACAGTAGGAAGTTCCGGTGGTAACAAAGTAATAGCATCAATGTTTGCGGCAACCACAAGAGTTGCAGTTGTATCAAAAGAAACATTTACACCAAGTCCTACAATATCAGGATTTGCAACAATCAGTGCAGGTATAACTTTGAATTCAACATTAGGTGCAGTGTTTAGTGGACAAACAACATCGGCGGCCTCGTTGGATGTAAGTAGCACTACAAATACATCAGCAACAGTAATCGCTGGTGGAAATTTTTTAAGAGCAGATGCATCTGATACAACAACAGGTGCAATAACTGTGGACAACGACACAGGTGTAATAATCGGTGACAGCCAAGAATTAAGCATTAGTGTTGCAAGTAATGATGTAACAATAGCACAAAGATCAGAAGACAAAGATATTAAATTTACAGTAAACAATGGTGGCACAACAAAAACCATAATGACATTGGATGGATCAACAGGAAACATCACTATCGATGGAAACTTGAACATCACTGGCGAATATAATGCTTCTTCTTCCACAGTTTCAACATATGATGATGCATTTATAAAATTAAACAACGGTAACAGTGAAGTTGATGCTGGTGTAATAGTTGAAACAGGTGACACCAATGACGCAAGATTATTTTACGATGTATCTGAGAATCGTTGGACAGCAGGTGAAAATAACTCATATTCTCATTTGATGAGAGACACAGACGGAGTATCAGACGGTAACGCAAACAAAAACACAAAATTCTTAAGAACAAGTGCCGCTGGTTTATTGACTGTAACAAATATGAATTTGGCGGCTGTCGGTTCAGCAATCGCAACATCAGACACATCAAGTGTCGCGGTGCCAACAATTGGACAGGTAGCAACGTTTGGAAACTTATGGGGCGGATCTGCAAAAACTGTTTCGACCGTTAATCCAACAGGCAGTGATGGAAGTGACGGAGACTTTTGGTTCGTAAGGGAGTCGTAATCCCATGACCATAATCACTAAAACATTTGATTACGAAGGCGGAGTAAGAATCGCTGAAGTTCCACCAGGAACAAAATCAGTAACGATGCATTTATGGGGAGGCGCCGGAGGCGGTGGTGGAGAAGAACTCAACGACGGTGGTGTTGGTAGTGCAGGACATTACGTAACAAAAACAGATTTAGATATGACATCATACGCTGGTGTAAAAAATATATCAGTATCAGTAGGCGGTGGCGGACAGAACGGAACACAGGCTGTGGGAGCAGAAGGTGGTACTAATGGAAAAAGTTTAACAGCATACTCGGGAGGACAAGGTGGTCCATCAGGAACAGGTGGAGTATCAGGTTCTGGTGGTGGTGGCGGTGGTGCCACTGTGGTAACAGTATTTGACGAAGGTGCGGCCGTAACACAAACAGTTTTGGCCATAGCAGGCGGTGGAGCCGGCGGTGGTGGAGGTGGTAGATTATCATCTGGAGGTAAAGGTTCTAACACAAACAATGCCACAGCAAGGAATCCGGGAACACTAGGTGAAAACGGAGCGAGTCACCAAGGAGATGGTGCTGGTGCTGGTGCAGGAGGCGGAGGTGCTGACGGAGGAACTGGTGGTTCGGGAGACAGAGGCGACATTGGAGCATTTGGCGGAAGAGCAGGCTCAAACACTGTGCCTGCCGGAGGTTCAGAAGCCAACGGTTCTGATCAAACACCGGGTGGTACAACAAGTGGATATTATGCAACAGGTGTGGCAAGAGGTGGCGATAGTAGTTCAGTAGGTGGCAATGGTAGGGCAGTCCTTATTTTTGATATACCAGGACAATCATATCACAAAGTGGCTGGTGCCCACAAACAAATAAACAAAATTTATAACAAGGTCTCAGGTACATGGAAAAACATTGTTGCAGGATATTACAAAGTAAGCGGTGTATGGAAAAACTTCTTCACAGGTGACATTATATTTAGAATAAATTATGCCTTGTTTGGCGACGCACAAGGAAATCCAACATCAGGAACTGATGGACAAGATTTACCTCCAGTGGCATCGTCTCCGGACAACGTTGATACAGGTGGTGAGGGAGATGGAAGGGTTATATCAAGACCAGCAGTCAAAGAAGAATGGTCCACAGCAGACGGACCTGAGGATGTCTATACAGGCTTCACATATAAATGTGGTGGAAAACAAGACACCGATAATCCTCGTGTGATATGCACGTATTTTTACCAGCAAGGTGAACTTGAATTGAATGATCTAGAGTGCGATTACAGATGGACACAACAAAATGTCAGTGATGCAGTCAAGGTTGGATATTGGTATTGGGCGATACCCCTAGTAGATTACATGGAGAGTAATCAAAACTCAAAAAAATTATGGCATAGGATTGTTATAAACACAACCAAACATTTTGCCAAAGCAAGGGCACAAGAAATATCATACAAAATGGGCGGTAGGAAAAAAGGTAGCATATTTGGTAAAGTAGTTAGACTGATAGGTGAGCCATTATGTGCAATCATAGGCACAGTAATTAAACCATTTACTGGTACAAAATATGATGCTATGCTGAAAGGGTACAAAAATTAAAGATTAAAATTAGTTAAATACACGTAAAAATATGACTACAAAAGCAGATGTGACAGAATTCATTAATGATCAGTGGACCAGGGACGCTGAAAAAGATGCATATTGGATAGAACCAATAAATCAATATGGAACTGGCACACGTTTGGGAGCCATGCAACAATGGCTTGACCCAAATGTAGCACGTATTTTAGTAAAATTAGTTGGCGAGGTAGAGTTGGTTGATCTACTTGCAAAAAATGTGGGAAACAAATGATAACAAAACAAGAATGTGCAGATTGGATAAATGGCAACATAACAACTGAGTTGAGTGCAGACGAGATTGCAACACTTAGAAGTTCGATTGAAAATCATCCATTGAAACCTTTTATTCTTGAAACTTTGCTGACAACATTGGGTGACGTAAGTTTACTAGTTGAGATAAGGGACGCAAATTAATGTCGTATAAAATAAACAATACATTTGGAACTTTGCTTGTTACTCTAGCAGACGGTACAATCGATACGACCACTACAGATATAGCATTGATCGGAAAAGGTTATGCAGGGTTTGGTGAAAAACTTAACGAAAACTTTATCAAAATTTTAGAAAATTTCAATAACTCATCTGCACCAACAAACAAAATTCAAGGACAACTGTGGTTCGATAAAACTAACAAACAACTAAATGTTTACACAGGAGCAAAATTTAAACCAGTAGGGTCACCAACACCATCAACTACACAACCAACTAACGCAGTTTTGGGAGATGAATGGTTTGATACAACAAACAATCAATATTACATATACAACGGCACAGCATGGACGCTAATTGGTCCGACCACAGTTGCAGGTTCAGGTGTAACACAATTCACTAGCGAGGTTGTCCAAGACAACACAGGTGTAAACAAATCAATTTTAAAAATGGTTGCTAATGATGCCGTTGTTGGTGTTGTTTCAAATATTGCATTTACTCCTAGCAGTACAGAAACAAACGGTGCGGCATTGATATCAGCAGGATTCAGCACAGTTGCACAAGGTGTACAATTATCAAGTGGTGTTGCTTCAGCAAAATTTAGAGGTACTGCTACTGACTCGGATGCATTGGGTGGAGTAGCGGCGGCCAACTATCTAAGATCAAATGCCAATGACACATCAACAGGTACTTTGGGATTATTGGTTGATGGTGCGGCACTTACTTTGGGTGCAGGATCGGATATTACTTTCACAGTGGCAAGTGATAATTTAACTATTGCACAAACTACACAAGACAAAGATATTATTTTCACAGTAAACGATAACGGTGAAACAAAAACATTGATAACACTTGACGGAAGCACAGGTAGAGTGGAACTTCCAAGTGTTGGTGATCTGAGAGTTAAAGGTGATCTGATAGTTGATGGAACTTCTACAACAGTCAACACATCAACCCTCACAGTAGAAGACAACATAATAGAATTAAACAGAAACGTATCTTCAAATTCTGGAATGCCTAACCATTCAGGTATAAAGGTAAACAGAGGTGCTACATCAACAGCAACAGAACAAAATTTATATTGGGTTTGGGACGAAACATTCGCAGATGATGGTACTACAATACACGGAAACGCAGGCGGTGCCTGGACTGCATTTAGGGCCACTGACGGTGATACTGAATTAGAAGCACCTACTTTGGTTGACGTTAGAGCAAACATAGTACACGCAACGTCCACAGCGGCACAATACGCAGACTTGGCCGAAAGGTATGCAAGTGATATACCGGTAGAAGTTGGTGATGTTATGATATTGGGTGGACACGCAGAAGTAACAAAATGTGTTAAAGAACTTGATGACGCTGTATTTGGTGTTGTAAGTGATTCACCAGCATTTTTAATGAACGCATCTGCAGGAAACAACGAATCTCATCCTATGATAGCAATGAAGGGACGTGTTTTTGTTAAAATTAAAGGCACTGGTAAGGCAGGAGATCGTATAGTGTCAGCAGGAAACGGTGAGGCAAAAGCCGCACAATTGGAAGAATGCACCGCGTTTAATGTGCTAGGACGGTTGATCAAGGATAAATACAACAAAGAAACAGCATTAACAGAGTGCGTAATAGGAGTCAAATAAAATGGGATATTTAGCAGGTGATACAATAACAGGTGACCAGTACAATATTTTCGTAAACAATTCATCAAGTCCATTTGGATATAATCATTTTGCAGGAACAGGATCTGCCGCATACGGTCTTGGTAACTCACACATAGCAACAGTGTCAGGTGGAAACGACACAATTACAGCGGCTCAATGGAACGCACTATTAACAGGTTTAGACAACGTAGCAAATCACACTAACGATTCAATAACATCAAGAGCATCAGTCACAGCAGGTGACACTATTGCAATTAAGGCGGCAGTTGCGGCAGACCTTGCAACATTGGCGGCTTCGGTAGCGGGTGGTTGTACATCTGCCACAGCATTGACCACTTCATCAGCACTACAGACTGTGACTACAGGATCAGAAGGTTGGGACACATCAGCAACACAAGAAGTATCTGTTACTTTTGCTAATGCAAATAAAATGAGACACTTCTTCAATGCAGGCGGAAAAGTTAGAATCACAGTAGGTATGACTGCGTCATCAACAAGTCCAAAAGACACATCATACGCAGACCTAGGTAGTGGTTTTGGTAACCTCGACATTGGTGCTCAGGCAACAACAAGATCAGGATCAACTGAAACAGTAACAACAAACGGTTTGGCAAATGGTTTCCATGATCTAGGCACAGGTTACACTTCATTATTAAAACTTACATCAGACAACTCCAACTATACTTCTAACACTGTTGAAGTATCGGCTAAACTTGACGCCGCAGTGGGATCAGCAGTGACAATCACAGTCAAAATGGTTGCAACTGATGGTTCATCAGACACTCAATACACGTCTCCGAACACATCAGGGGTAGCGGCAGACATCAAAAATACTCCTAAGATGGTTACAACATTGTTTACACTTGATCCAAATACTGATCAAGGTTTAGGCAATGCACATGCACCGTCTTCAACTGCAACTGTAAGTAACTCGACATCATAATAATTTTAGCAGGTTGCTTTACCACCATAATTATTGTATAATTGTGGTATGGACTTTGGCGAACTTAAAAAACAATCAGACTTATCATATGATATAGCAACTGCAAAGGCAAATGCTCTGGAAAGAGCAAAGTCGAGACAGCAGTTTGCATACAATGGTCATCTCTTCATGGCTGACTCTGAAACTATCTGTTTGGTAAAAACTCTGAGCGAACTACACACATCACCTTTTTGTGTTTTGGATACAAATCAAAATCCTGTAAAAATTGATAATCCAAAAGAATTTTTACAAAAGTTGATAGAAAAAAATCAAGAAACATTAAACGCCTATTACGAAATACATCAGTCCTTCACAAAAAGGAGTTAAATGAAACAAGGCGTATTGCTATTCTGTTTTAACACACCAGAAGTGAAGTATCATCGTATACTTGAACGTTGTGTATCTTTAATCAAAAAAAATTTAAAACTTGAAATTACGGTTGTAACAAATTTTGCAACGTATAAAGAACTTGCCCCCATGGGAATGATCAACTATAAGTTGATAGAAAACGAGACACGTAATACTCTTATGGGTAAACCATGGTATCAAACAGAAAGACACATGGCCTATGAGTTATCACCTTATGACCAAACACTATTAATGGATATAGATTACTTTTGTTTTACTGATAATTTGTTAGAATTGCTCAAAATTAATGATGATTTTTTAATACACGACAAAGCCTATGATTTATGTGCAGGAAAAAAAGGGTTGGAATACAGAAACAAATCGATTATTCCAATATTATGGGCCACAGTCATAGTGTTTAAAAAGACCGAACGTACAAAAAACATATTTGACTTTGTAAATTATGTTAAATTACATTATGAGTATTTTTGCAATCTGTATAGGTTAGATTATGCAAACTATAGGAATGATTATGCGTTCAGTATAGCATTGAATCAGATAAATGGACATAGACTGCAAAAGTATTTGCCAGGAAAATTATCAACGTTGCCAAGAATTGCAAAAATTTTAGAATTTTCCGAGTCAGGACTCGTATACTCATATAATAACAAGATAGGCAAAGTAGAAAATCAAGATGTCCATGTCCTTAACAAGGAGGTGGCCGATGTCTAAAGGATTTTTATGGTTCTGTCAAAATAATGAAAAGACCGATTATGTTAAGTTAAGCATTGAGTTAGCCAAGAGCATAAAAACACACAATAAAAATAATTCAGTGTGTGTGATAACCGACAAACATAGTCAATTCACTAGTGATAATGTAGACGTAGTTAAAGTTATGAATGCTGACAGTAGTGACCAACACGAAATAAAGTGGGCAAACGAATATAAAGCGTTTGAACTATCTCCTTTTACACACACAATTAAATTAGAAGCAGATATGTTGTGGACAGCCAATACTGATTGGTGGTGGTATTACCTATGGCAACATGATTTAGTTTTTAGCATCAACTGTTTTGACTATAAAGATAATATCGTAAAAGATACTTTCTATAGAAAATTATTTTTGCGTAATCAGTTGCCAAACATATACAACGGATTAAGTTATTTCAGGCGGAGCAAAAAGGCAAAAAGATTTTTTGATATATGTAAAGCAATCACTTTGAATTGGGAAGATGTAAAGAAAAACATACTAATAGATTGCCATGATAAGTTTCCAAGCACTGATATTGTATATGCACTTGCTTATAAAATATTAGACCCAACAAATAAAAATTTAATTGATTTTGATTGGTTCAAGTTTATTCATAACAAAGATATGATACAGGCACCATGGGCAAACAATTTAAATCAGTATCTTATGCCAGTAAGGACACAAAACAGGATTATATTAGGCAGTCAAAGGTTGCACAGAGTATGGCACTACTTTGATAAAAACACCACGGAGTTATTAAATGAAAGAATTTTTTGAAGCATTAAAACAACTACCTGAAAGAAAACCAAAAAAACATTTCGTGACTGTGGAAGGTAAGCAGTTCCAAGTCAGTTTAGAGAAAAAATTAGAAATGATGAAGCACGGTGAAAACAATTACATAATTAAGCCATGCAAATTTGGTCCAGAATTTGTGTTGAAACCAAAAATTACAAAACGAGGTTACACAATGTTGAAAAAATCGCAACAAGGATATGTTTTTTACAACAACGATCCGTATTATCCAAAAGAAATTGTGGAAGGAGGTTGGCAATGGCAAATCGAAGCAGAGTAAGTGACCTAGATTTCGTTTACATAAGTTACATGGAGCCAAATAAAGAAGAAAATTGGGCCGATCTCAAAAACAAAGTGCCATGGGCAAAACGTGTTGATGGTGTAAAAGGATTTGATTCAGCACATAAGGCCGCGGCCGAACTTGCCGAAACAGATTTCTTTATAAGCGTTGATGGAGATAACATAATTGATGAAACATTTTTGCTTGAAACACTTGACTGGGATAAGACAGACAAAAAATCAGTGCATAGATGGAGGGCAAGGAACAACATCAACGGTCTAGTGTATGGCAACGGTGGATTGGTTGGATGGGACAAAGAGACATGCCTGAACATGAAGACACATGAAAACGCTGACAAAGAGGAAAACCAAATAGACTTCTGTTGGGGAGTACCACACGAGAATCTGCACAACTGCTATTCGGAGACTGTGATAAATGGTTCGGGACAACAGGCATGGATGGCAGGATATCGTGAAGGCGTGAAGATGAGCACAGAAAAGGGCAAACCTATACCAGCGGCAGACTTCAGGACCATATGGCCAGAGAACCTCAAGATACTGAGTACATGGATGAGCGTGGGTGCGGACGTTGAGTATGGAGAATACGCCATGTTGGGTGCCAGGATGGGTTGTTACTACACGGTGCTGGACAGCCGCTATGAGTTCTTCAAGATACGTGACCTGCGAATGATAGAAACTTATTTCAAAAGCCTGGAGGGCGAAGTGACAGAAGAGATGCAAGTTTGGGGAAACACTCTCAGACAGAGACTTGACATACCAGTGGCAGATCTGACCGCGGATGAAAGCAGGTTCCACAAGTTCGTCATGCCACAACACATAAACAAAGGAGTGCAAGATCGTGAGCACAAGTGATTACAAATCACAGGCCATGGTTGCCCAGCATAAGTTGGCTGAGGTATCACCAACAATGTGCATGGCAAAATGGAATCAGGTAAGTTTGCACTTGCCAACCGGATTCACGAACAGTTGCTACCATCCTCCATTGCATCAGATAGACCCAACAAAATTAAATGACAATCCAGCGGCACTGCACAACACCGCTGAAAAAATCAAACAGAGACAGCAAATGCTCAAAGGCGAACGTCCCGATGGTTGTTCGTACTGCTGGAACATAGAGGACACCGGAGAAATGAGTGACAGGCACTACCGTTCCGGTGAGCCATGGGCCATGCAGGACTTTGAAGCAGTCAAACAGAATCCATTGTCAAGCACATGGACACCAAGGTACGTGGAAGTAAATTTTAACCATGCTTGTAATTTCAAGTGTAGTTACTGTTCGCCACAGTTTTCCACTACCTGGGGACAGGAGACAGAACGTTATGGGGAGTTTCCAACCACACCTCCCCATAATGCTCCTGAACACTTCATGGGCAGACGTAGACCGATACCAAACAGAGAACACAATCCATATGTGGAAGCATTCTGGAAGTGGTGGCCGGAACTTTACAAGAATCTCAAACACTTCAGGATGACAGGTGGTGAACCCATGATGGACAACAACACATACAAAGTACTGCAATACGTGATAGATCATCCCAAAGATGATCTGCATCTCAACGTCACAAGCAATATGTGTCCACCCGACGATAAACTCAAAAAGAAATATTTTAACATGGTGCAAAAAATATGTCTTGAACAGAAAGTAGAACATTTCATGCAGTTTGTGAGTGTTGATGCATGGGGGAAACAAGCGGAATACATCAGGCACGGACTTGATTTTAATCGGATGTGGGACAATGTTGATGAGTTTCTTGAACGTATACCACACAGGAACAGTGTAACGTTCATTGTCACATACAATAATTTAAGTGTGGTGAGTTTACGTAAGTTGTTGGAAGGCATACTTGAATTGAGAAAGAAACACAGCACCACATATCAGCGTGTATGGTTTGATATTCCGTTATTGCGCCAACCTGCATGGCAACAGATCACACTATTGCCGGAAGCATACCAAGAAATACACAAGGACAACATAGAGTACATGAGAGAAAATTCTGGAGAAGACAAAGGATTACATATATTCAAGGACTTTGAGATTCAAAAAATGCTACGCAATCTTGCTTACTGGAAAAAAAACGCAAATGCTGACGCAAAAACAAAACGCAATTTTTACGCATTTTTTAATGAACACGATCGCAGACGGAACACAAATTTTCAAAACACATTTCCGGAAATGTTAGAATTTTGGCAGGAGTGTAAAAACGCATGAAAAAAATAATAACAGCAGGTTGTAGTTTTACAAAATATAAATGGCCATGCTGGCCTGCATATGTAGGGTGGTTTGAAAATGATTATGATATAAAAAATTTAGGAGCGGCAGGTAACTCTAACGAAAATATAATGAGATCAGTTTATAATGCTATTAATAAATGGAAGAGTACAGAGAAAGTTTATATTATGTGGTCTGGAACAAATAGATATGAAATTGTACACGACAAAGTTGACCCAGATTTAAAAATAGATGAAACTGTTACATATTCTCGCTGGGATCCAGACTTTAATTGGAATGGTTTTTATGGTGGTCATTATTATAATGACAAACACGAATATTATGTACGTTGGTTTCAAAACGAAAGGCAAAATGATGTACGTATGCTTGAAAGGATTTTGTTTACACAAATGTATTTAGAAAAGCATAATATTGAATATAAAATGATGTGTTATCGAGGGCATATTATTATGCATGACAAAGATACAATGTCAAATGGACAAAGGGCATTATACAATAAAATTGATTGGAGTAAGTTTATATTTTATAAAGATTTTGGTGGATTAGAAGAGTTTACTAAAGAACATTTTGCACAATATTACCTAAAAGGGGAGTCACATCCACCACCAATTGCACATTACCATTGGGTAAAAGATATAATGTTCCAAAGTGATATAGAGTGTCCAACAGAGGAATTAGATAAACTAAAAAATTATTATGGATGATTTAGAATATAAAAAACAAATATTAGATACGAAAAGTGCCAGTTTCTGCGGAGCAAAATGGTTCAATGCAACTATCTGGTTGGGCAGTGGTATGACAACAAGTTGTCACCATCCTCTTCCGCACAAAATTGATTTGGAAGAAATTAAAACAAATCCAAGTGCAATACACAATACATGGCAAAAGAAAAAACAACGTAAGCAAATGCAGTGTGGAGAGCGTCCTGCAGGTTGTGAATATTGTTGGAAGATAGAAGACATGGGTAGAGATGCAATATCTGATAGAGTTTACAAATCAAAAATTTTCAAAAAAGAGCATTTACAAGAAGCATTTGAATCTGACCATAATATAGATTGGAATCTTAAAACATTAGAAATTGCTTTTGACAGGACTTGTAATTTTGCGTGTTCTTATTGTAATCCTGCGTTCAGCACAACTTGGGCAAGAGATATCAAACAAAAAGGACCTTACGAAAAAATGACAACAGATGGCAGAAACCATTTTACTCACACACATGATTCAGCAGAACCTTATAAAAAAGATGAAACAAATCCTTACGTAGAAGCATTTTACAAATGGTGGGAAACTGATTTGCATAAAAGTTTAGATGAACTTAGAATTACAGGTGGTGAACCAATGATGTCGCCTAACTTGTGGCGATTGTTAGATTGGATAGAAACACAAGGTGACAGAATGAATCCTAATATGCGTATTGCAATTAATTCAAATTTGGGTGCAAAGCCTGAGATAATTGAACGTTTTAAAAACAAATTAAAAAATTTTAAAAAATTTGAATTGTATACCTCCAACGAAGCAACATTTAGACAAGCAGAATACATTAGAGATGGATTAAGTTATGGTGATTGGTATAGTAATTTGTTGCATATGATGGTTGATAAAGTACCAGCAGAAATTCACAATATGTGTACTATCAATGCATTGTGTTTAGAATCACTTGCTGAATTTTTAGAAAAAATTGTATGGTTGAAAAGTGCAAGTAAAGTTTATGGACCAACAATAAATTATACGCTGAACATTTTAAGATTTCCTAGTTTCCAATCACCATTAGTATTGCCAGATGAATTAAGGAATAAATTTAAAGGCGATATCGAAAAATTTTTAAATAAAAACAAGCAACATTTAGAGGGTATGGAAATTAATCACACACAAAGATTGATAGATTATTTGGATGTTGTGAAAACACCACATGCGGGTGCGGCCGCACAAGAAAAATTACAGAAAGATTTTAAAATATTTTACAGTCAATATGACAAAAGACGGCAAAAAGATTTTGAAAAAACTTTCCCAATAATAGGAGAATGGTATCGTGGCATATGATTACGGCGCTAAAGAGCCTGAGAAACTAAAGATTAAAGACATGACTCCTAAGCAAAAGGAGTTATTAATTGATAGCGAATCATTTTGTATGATGCCGTGGCTACATCTCCACGCATTTCCTGATGGCAGAGCATATCCTTGTTGCTTTGCATTGGACAAATATCCTGTTGGAGATCTTAATAAGAATTCAATGGAAGAAGTATTCAATGGAAAAGATATGCGGGAAATTAGACAAAATATGTTGCACAACACAAAAAGTAAACATTGTACAAAATGTTATGATCAAGAAAAATCCGGTTTCTTTAGTTTGAGATTAAGTTCCAACAAACACTTTGGACATAATATTGGCATGATAGATTCAACGCAACCAGATGGCTCTGCAGACTTTGTTATAAAATATTGGGATATACGTTTTAGTAATTTGTGTAATCTTGCTTGTAGAAGTTGTGGTACTTGGTTTAGCAGTAATTGGTACGAAGATCATAAAAAATTAACTGGCAAACCACCTGATCATGCAAAAATTATGAGAGTGGGTAGAAGCAGTGACGATATTTGGGAACAAATGCTAGAACAATTTGAACACGTAGAACAGTTTTATTTTGCAGGTGGTGAACCTATCATAATGGAAGAACATTATAGAATTTTGAAAGAATTAGACAAACGTAAAATGTATCATGTGCGTTTAATTTACAATACTAATTTTACTAGAACAAAATACAAAGACATTGATGTGCTAGAACTTTGGAATAAATTTGATTCAGTGTCCATTGGTGCCAGTTTAGATGCAGAAGGCAAACGAGGTGAATTAATGCGTAAGGGAACTGTATGGGATGACGTAGTCAAAAACAGAAAACGTATGTTAGAAGTTTGTCCACAAGTTGATTTTTACATAAGTTCTACAGTTGGACTTATCAATGCATTACATATACCAGACTTTCATAGGAATTGGGTAGAACAAGGACTACTGAAACCACAAGATTTTAATTTCAATTTATTACAATATCCATTTTGGCAACGTATTGATTTATTACCTAATGATTTTAAACAAAAAGTAAAAGAAAAATATGAAAAACATTTAGAATGGTTACGACCACAAGATCATTTGACTAGAGCAACTAAAGGATTCGAGTCTGGCATTGATTACATGATGAGAAGAGACAACAACAAATATTTTAACCAATTCAAAGAAGGAATGCAAAAATTAGACAACATAAGGAATGAAAATACTGTTGAAATTTTTCCTGAATTAAAGGAGTTGTATGAAACGAATTAAACCAGCAGATGGTAACAAAACATTTTGTATGGCACCATGGACACACACTTATTTGAGTCCACAAATGGAAAGACGTTTATGTTGTTCAAGCAGAGAAGAAAGCACTAATTTTAAACAATATATTGATACTATTCCAACAGATCCAAATTCAAAAAAAGAAAATTTAAAATTGCAAACTTTAGAGCAACATTGGAACAGTGATTACATGAAAGATGTAAGGAAAAAATTAATGGCAGGCGAAGAAATACCACAATGTCAGGTATGTAATCATAAACTTTTAAGTGTAACAACATATAGAGATCATTTCAATAGACTGTTTGAAAATCAAATTGACGAAGCATTCGCCAAAACAAAAGATGATGGATCAACGGATATGCAAGTAACAAGTTGGGATTACAGGTTTAATAATCTTTGCAACTTCAGTTGTAGAATGTGTGGGGACATGTTAAGTTCAAGTTGGGAAGCAGAAACAAGGAAACACGAACCCGAAGTATATGATAAGAGTAGACTTTGGGGCAGAAAAGATATAAAAGCAGAGATCGAAAAGTTTCATGACAAGCATATAATAAAAGAATTTTCTGATGCCATAGAAGCAAAAACAATAAAAGAAATTTACTGGTGCGGTGGAGAACCGTTGATGTGGAAAATACATTGGGAGTCCATGAAGAGGATAGTCGAACTTGGATATCAAAATGAGGTTAGCATAAGATATAATTCAAATATGAGTAGAATAAACTATTTTGGTTTGCGATTATTTGACGATATATTAAGTAAATTCCAACACTGGAATATTTTAGCAAGTATAGACGGAGCAGGCGAAGTTGGCGAGTATGTTCGTACAGGACTTAAATGGGATGAATGGTACAAGAACATGCAACATGGAATAAAATTCATGACTGATCCAAAACAAATAAGAATGGACTTCACAATGACCTTACCTGGCGTGTTAGGACTAGAAGAAATGCTTGACGCAGGTGAATCGCTTGGTATAAAAATATTAGCAAAACGTGTATTTGGATTCACGTCTGATAATGTTTGGTCACCAATGTGTTTGCCTCGAAAAATACTAGACAGAATAGTAGATGAATTTATTGAAAAAAACAAAAAAAGAATAAAACGGCATACTCATTTCTTTACAGCATTGTTAGACTTAAAACAAAAACCAACTTACGAAGAAATGTTTCCTGATGAATGGCAAGCAGGTTTAAAAAGAGGAAAGAAAAGAGTTGAGTATTTAGATAAAATTAGAAACACAGATATCAAAAATATTTTAAAGAGAGATCCGGAGGTACTGGCATGGTGGAACGCTATATAAAATCAAACATATGTCCATTACCTTGGACAAGTCTTGAAGTAGATGTGAATGGCGGAGCATCGCCTTGTTGTTTGTACAAAGGATCGATTGAAAATTATAAAGTTTACGAAACAGATTTAAAAACAATACAAAATAGCAAATACATGAACGACTTACGTGCCCAGTTCCGTAATGGTGAAAAACCTTCAGGTTGTTCAAATTGTTGGGCAGAAGAGTCAGCAGGCAAAACATCTAAACGTATGAACAGTTGGTTTAAAATGAAAAAAAGTTTAGAAAATTGGAATCCTAATAGCGAGCCAACACTTAAATTCATAGACTTTAAGTTAGGTAATGTATGTAATTTGAAATGTAGGATCTGTGGCAGTTGGAGTTCTAGCAAATGGGCACAGGAAGAATTAGACTACGGTGAAAATCCAGTGGCAAGGAAAAATCTTACAGAGGGTGGGTGGCCAAAAAGGCATCCTAAATTTTTTGATGATGTGAAAGAATATCTTAAAGATGCAGAATTTTTTGAGTTTACAGGAGGCGAACCATTTATGATTAAGAATCATTTTAAAATTTTGGAGCATTGTGTTGAAAAGGGATACGCAAAAAACATAGATATACACTATAATACAAACGGTACGCAATTTCCACAAAGAGAAATATTTGATTTGTGGAGACACTTTAAACACGTTGAGATAGCATTCAGTATTGACGATGTTGGAGAACAGTTTGAATATCAAAGACATCCTGCAAAATGGCGTCCCGTAAATAGTAACCTTGTTGAATTTAAAAAGTATCAAACACAAAATATGGAGTTCCAGATATGCACTACTGTGAATATTTTTAATATTTTTAGTTTGGCAAAAATTGCTTTGTGGGTAGCACAATATCAACCAAAATTTTTCTATGTTAATACTTGTTTTGATCCCGACGTGTTCAATATTCAAACTTTGCCAAAACAAATAAAAAATATTGTAAACAGCAGATACAATATGTTGACAGATTTCCAACCAACTTTGAGGTTCATGAATGCTGTTGATAGAGATTCTGAGGAAATAAGAGAAAGACGTAAAGCAAAAATCATGCAAACAGATAGGTATAGAAATGAAAATTTTGGAGAGGTATTTCCACTTTTAAATAAAGTGTTACAAATTTATGAGTAATTTTATAGCAGGCGGATGTAGTTTTACATTTGGCAACGAGTTAAGCGATGATAACGGCAAAGTGTATTCTAAAAATACATGGTCACATTTGTTGTATAAACACAGCCAGATACAAGGTGAATACATATGTACCGCAAAAGGCGGACTTGGTAATCCAGCGATAGCACGTAGGATGTTCAATGCGATCCATAATTATGATGCAGAAATGGTAGTTGTGATGTGGAGTTTTCTTTCACGTTATGATTGGGCAATGCCGAGACATCGTGTTTTAGATGAAAAAAGATGGGCATCTATATCCCCATGGGACACCAACGCTGGTAATGAAGAAGCATTTAGAAGTTTGCAAGGTTCCGAAACAGCAGTTGAGGACTGGAAGATAAGACAAAAGGATTTTATAGATTCTGGAGTAAGACCTTTTGCAGAAAGTTTATATAAACACGCCGCAAATGAATATCATGAAACTTATCTCAGTTGGAAAAGTATAATTTGGTTACAAAATTTACTTGAAAAGAAAGGGATCAAATATATGTTTACACTTGCGGACAACAGTTTATTTTACCGTGAAATATATCCACACAACAAACAAGACAGACTTCTGGAAAATTTGCACAAAGAAATAGATTTTACCAAATGGTATTTTTTTGGAGAAAGGCAAATGGGATTCAACCAATGGGCGTTGTTAAATGATTATGAACGTGCTACAACACATCCACTTGACAAAGCACACCAAGATGCTACAATATTAATGCAACCAAAGTTTAATGAAATTTTTGGAGGAAAATAATGATTAGTTGGTTTAAAAAAATCTGGGGCAAAATCAAGCAAGAAATTGCATACAGAAAAAGATTGAAAGAACTAAAGAAAAAAGATCCGTTTATATACAAATAAAAAATGGAAATACTTAATAAAGAGAAACTTATTCAAGTTTTGGAAAAATGGAAAGGACATCCTTCTATTACTGGCCTCATGGATAAATTTTCAAAATTGCAGTCCTACACAAATAAAAGTTACAAAAACATATCATCTTATACCAAGCAAAAAATTAAAGAATCAAAATATGAACTAGTGGAACTGCCATACATAGATGTCAAAGAAGATCCTGTGCGTCCTGAATTGGACCTGGCATTTAGGCAGTCTTATGGTAGAAAAATTTACGGACTTAAAGATGACGAAGGTGAAATTTCAGCAATTATGTGTTTTGCATTTACAAATGATGTACCAAAAACAGTTGAAGAAATGGATACCATGAGTTATGATGCCGCCTTGCAATCGGTACATAGAGCGGGTGTTCAAGGATCAATTGCTATTGCATACACAGTATGGGCAAAAAAGAAAGGCGGAGGTAGAGCAATCGTTAACGAAGTTTACAAAATGGTAAAAAAATCTAATCATCTAAACAGGCTTGTGACCCTTTCACCACTGACAGACATGGCTAGGAATTTCCATGTTAAAAATGGAGCAAAAGAATTACAAGTAAATGAAACAACACAAAATTTTGAATATGATATAACTTTGGAAGATTGGGAAACTGCATTAGTAAAAGCGAAAGGATTTTTTAAAATCACATGAGTTGCATAGGATTATTTTTGGCCATGTCAATGCACATAGGTCTCGAAGCAAATTACAATAATATACACCCCCATGCAAGATGCACAGTGGACAACAAAATTGCAGGAGTTTTTTACAATTCAGAAGATCGTGTTAGTGGATACATTGGCAGAGAGTTTGAATTAGATGAATATTGGAATTTAGAAATAGGACTTGTTACAGGTTACAAATCAGCAGATGTTCTTCCCATGGTGAGGTATAAGGCTGGTGGATTTTTTCTTGCACCCGCATACGAAAAACATAATGGCAAAGAAAATTTTGGATTGGTGTTAGGTTGGGAAATAGGCAAATGAAAATATTAATAATGGGATTACCCGGATCAGGAAAAACTACATTGGCAAAAAAATTAGTGCCTATGTTTAATGCATTTTGGTTAAATGCTGATAAGGTGCGTGAAGAAGCAAACGACTGGGACTTTTCAGAGCAAGGTACATTAAGACAAGCAGAAAGAATGCGATTGATGGCGGCACAAAAAGTAATGGAGAATAGGGTAGTGATAGCAGACTTTGTTTGCCCTACAAAATTTGCAAGAATAGAATTTGGTGCTGATTATATAGTCTGGATGGACACAATCAAAGAAGGAAGATTTGAAGACACAAACAAAATGTTTGAACCGCCTGGAAAATATGATTTTAGAGTAAAACACAAGGACGCGGCCATGTTTGCATTTTTAATAAAACAAGACATAAATGATAAATTTGGAAATTTAGGACCTCACAGCAAATGAAATGGGATAACAAAAAACCAACAGCACAAATGCTAGGAAGATGGCAACCGTTTCATGCTGGACATTTAGAGTTATTCCGGCAAACTTTAAAAAAAACAGGACAAGTGTTAATAATGGTTAGGGACGTACAAGGAATAGATGATAATCCCTTTGACTTTGAAACTGTAAAAAAGGGTATAGAAGCCAAATTAGAACCATTGTACAAAGGCAAATACAAAATTATATTAGTGCCAAACATCACAAATATATGTTATGGTCGTGGTGTTGGATATAAAATAGAAGAAATTGTTTTGGATGAAGAAACGCAAAAAATATCTGCAACAAAAATTAGACAGCAAATGCGTGACCATGGAGATCTTATATGAGAGAAGATTTGATGGTACAACAGCAAGTCAAAAGTAAATGGCAACACATGGTTGGCGTAATATGTTTAAATCAAACTTATAGAAAACAAGTTAAAACAATATTGCCTAAATTGTTTAAGAGGTACCCAACTCCTGTTGCCTTCATAAGGGGTAGACAGAAAACACAAGAAAATATGTTGAAGCCTTTGGGTATGTGGAAAGTGAGAGCAAAAAGATTGAGAAACATGAGCATAGATTTCCTCACTTGGGACGGAGAAGAAGCGTCGGATTTATACGGTATTGGAAAATATGGCAGTGATAGTTACAAAATATTTTATAAAAACGAAATACCCGCCGATGTAAAAGACAAAGAGTTAAAGAAGTACATACAGTCATTATGAAAATATTAGGAATAAATTGCATGAATCATGATGCCGCAATGGCAGTTGTTGAAATCAAAGATGGTGTTGGCAAAATATTGTGGGCCGCACATGCAGAACGTTATTCAAAAGTAAAAAATGACCATTACTTGAATTGGGCAATAGTAAATGAAGCAAACACTTTTGGTCCTTTTGATAAAGTTGTTTACTATGAAAAGCCTTGGTTAAAGAAAACAAGGCAAATATATGCTACACAATGGTCAGATGCTTTAAGTTACACCGAGATGCCACAGTGGCACTTGGATCACTTCAACATTAAAATAGATGAGTATGTGAAACACCATGACTCACACGCCGCGGCAGGATACTTTACATCACCTTTTAGAGAAGCAACAATACTTACAGTAGACGCAATAGGTGAATGGGATACAGTATCAATATCTACGGCAGACAAGATATGGATTGAAAGAAAAGAAACAATCAAGTATCCACACAGCATTGGCATACTGTATTCTGCTTTTACACATCGTTGTGGACTTAAACCCGCTGAAGAAGAATATATCTTGATGGGAATGGCCGCATATGGTAAACCCAAATACAAGGACGACATATATAATGATTTTGTACAGCAATCACCATTTAAATTGAAAAAAAATTTACACAGGGGTCTCGGCGACTGGCACCCGGAAGCAGATGTGATGGACATTGCCGCAAGTATTCAAGCAGTCACTGAAGAACTTCTTGCAGGATTATGGCATAAGGCCAGCAAATATGGATCACGTAATTTAGTTTATGCAGGCGGTGTTGCTTTGAATTGTGCGGCCAACAGAGTATTAGCAAATATGGGTCTTTTTGATAACATTTGGATTATTCCAAATCCAGGTGACGCAGGATCAAGTTTGGGTTGCATAGCCGCAAACGAAAAACAATTTATACAATGGGAAAATCCGTTTTTAGGTCATAACATAGAAGGTGAGTATCCTGTTGATGCTTTAATCAAAGAATTAAAAGAAAATAAAATGGTTGGTGTTGCTAACGGTAGAGCAGAGTTTGGACCACGAGCACTTGGTAATAGATCACTGTTGGCAGACCCAAGGGGTGAGGATATCAAGGATTTGGTAAACTCAATAAAGAAAAGACAGAAGTTTAGACCGTTTGCTCCGGCCATATTAGAAGAGGATGTAAACGAGTATTTTGAACTACCTAAAGGTGTTAAAAACACCCCTTATATGCAATTTACAGCGCCTTGTACGCATGGTAAAGCCTTTCCTGCCATAATACATCATGATCAAACTTCTAGGGTACAAACGGTGCGAAAAACAGACAATCCTGGATTCCATGCACTGCTTACAGAATGGAAAAAACAGACAGGTTGTCCAATATTATTGAACACATCTTTGAATATAAAAGGACAACCAATAGTCAATGATGTAGAAGATGGTAAAGCATTTACCAACAAGTATGGTGTCAAGGTTTTATAATGTTCGATTCAGTACAGGTAAGATTTAAAAATACAAAACATATTCCATCTCCATTTGCTAACACAAGAGTTGTTCCTTTTGTAAACAGTTACTTTGATATTTTAAAGGCAGTTGTAAATGATGTAAACACTGAATACTTTTGGTTTTTCAGTTCTTTTATGAATTTGGAAACTGTAGACTTAGAATATATTCCCGAACAACACGAAAGTAAACAACTTCATGTCTGGTATAACACTCATCCTAAAGGTGGTACAAATAAAGAAGGCAATGTGATGCTAGTCCCTACAGCAGAATTTAAAAAACAAATGCATAATATAAAATATTTGCGTGATTTTAAAGACATCAATTATCATTCGCACAATAATCTGTTTCAAAATTGGATCCCAAAAATAAATTTTAAATTACAGAATCCATACGAAGCATACTACAGTGAAAAACCTTGTTACTACAAATGGTTAAAAAATAAAAATTGTGATGCTGATTATCCAAATTTTTTTCCTAGTTTTTGGGAAGATGAAAAAATATACAGTTGGGGTAAAACAAATGATATTATGTTAGTGCCACACAAAGACAACCTACAACAATTTTATGACATAGAACGAAGTTTGCATCTTGATTTAGATTATGATGTAAAACCGATGGACATAGTTTTTATTTCATATGATGAACCAAGTGCAGAACAGAGATACAACAAACTTAAAGAAAAATTTCCACGTGCAAAATGGTGCAAAGGTGTTAATGGACAAACACTTGCTTACATTACAGCGGCAGGCATGAGTGAGACAGATTATTTTTTTGCAGTATTTCCAAAAAGTGAATTAGCAGAAGATTTTGATTTTAGTTTTCAACCGGATAGATTCAGGAATCCGTGCCACTATATTTTTGATTGTTATATTCCTTCATTAGATCTTAGATACGGTTGGGGAGGAATCATACTTTACAATAAACAATTAGTTTTAAAAACAACAAAACCAGATTTAGACTTTACAATGAGTCAACCACATCATTCTGTACCCATACTTTCTGCAATTAGTAATTGTAATGAAACACCTTTATTAGCATATAGATCAGCATACAGAGAAGTTATTAAATTATTGCAAATGACTCCAACAGTAGAGTCAAGATATAGATTAAAAAAATGGTGCACCATGGGTAAAGGCAAAAATGCTGAATGGCTATACAAAGGTGCAATGGATGGAAAAAAATATTTCGAAGACAATCAAAATGATTATGGAAAATTAATGTATTCGTATGATTACGAATGGATTAAAGGTTGTTTTAAATCTTTGTACCCAGAGCAAATTGTCGATTAATATCTAAATTTTGAAAGTAGAATGGTTGCCCTAAAAACCAATTTATATATTTGGGTATACCTTCTTCTATATCTATAGTAGGATTAAAGTTAAACATTGTTTTTGCTTTATCACTATTAAGTGTATCTCTGTTTGGATAAAAAGCATCATGGGGTTTTGTAACAATTTTGCCAATACCTAATTTAGATTGTATAATTTCTGCCGCTTCTATAATTTTCCTTCCATTACCTCTTGTACAATTAAATGTTTCATTCCTTATTTCTGAGGTTGTTGCCTTCGCAAAGTATTGTGCCACATCTATAACATTAGAAAAATCCAATTTATTATCCGGTCCTTGTACGACCATTTCTCCTGTTGTCAGTACATTTTTAAGTAATTGACTAATAACTCTTGTAATTGTGTCCTTCTCACCATACAATGCACTAGGTCTCATAATCACATAGTCTAATCCTTTTTCTCTGTGCCATATCTTACACATCACTTCGCCTTGTCTTTTGTAAGATCCATAAAGTGTATTAGGTTTTGGCACTACTTTTTCATCTGGAATTTTATTATCGAATTCACCATATACCATGCTACTAGAAGCAAATATAATTTTATCAACTTTGTGTTGCACACATAGATCTAGTATGTACGCAGTTGCAGTAACCATGTTGTTTGTAGCGTCTAAAACATTTCTTTTAACCATTTTTGCATTTGGATAAGTTGCAACGTGTATTACTCTATCAGGTTTAAAGTCTTCAAACACTTGTTCCATGAATTGTAAATTTTCAATCTGACCTATATATTCTTTTTTGCAATTTGTTATTGTTTTTCTTTGAGATAAAACAGGTTGATATTCCCAATTTGGAAAAGTGTAATACTGATGGTAACAATCTACTATTCCTATTTCGTGTCCTTGTGCGGACAATGTTTGACAAATATGGCTACCTATAAAACCATAACCACCTAATACTAATATTTTCATATTGTTCTCCATTTGCATTCAAAGGCTTCTGCGTATTTTGTTTGGGTCATTTGTGCCCTGTAGGCCGCCAGTCCTTTTATATTGTGTAATAATGTTTCGTTAAAATAACTGTCATAGCAGTTGATAAGTTCCATCTTTTTGTCTATGTAATCACTAATATCTACAAAAACGTTTGGCTTGAAGTTTTCATTTTTGTTGCTGTATGGTCCACCCTCCATTACCCAAAACTCACCTTTCCATCTACGCAGGGATGAATTTACAATATGAAAAGTGTTAAAATGATCTTGGTGATGATCACCCGGACTGTGTGTGATTATAAGATCATAATTGCCATTGTAAACAATATCGTCCATAACCTTTACAAACTTACTATTCCAAGTGAGAACAGGTCTTCCGTCCTCGTCAATGGGGTTTTCAAGTATGTTAAATTTAATGCCAAATAGTTCTTCTGATTTTTTGTACTCCTGTTGCATCTTTTCTTTATCTCTCCAAACACTGGGTTTTGGTGCGTTATCATCTCTGCATACAACAATGTCAATGTGTGATCCTTGTGCTTGATATTTTAACAATGTGCCAGAACAACCTAATTCCACATCATCTGGATGTGCACCTACGGCTAATATTTTTTTGAACATTTTATTACCTCGCCTTTTTTCAAACTATTTTCAATACACTCTATAATGTATGTAACTCTTTTTGTGTGAGCAAAGTTCGAAATTGGTTCGACATCATTCTCACAATAATCAATAAATGCTTGTAGTTGCCGAGTAAGACTTGTTTGGTACTCGCTGAAATTTTCATTATTTTTTGTGTCTCCATTTGCAAAATAATTTGTTTCATTATTTTCATCTTTCCAATCGAATATGCCTTTTTCAGTAAAAATTTTAATGTTTCTTATTTTTTCATTGTAGTGCCATCCAGTTTGTAATTGCACTGTCATTCCGCTGTACATTAGGTCTACACACACATAATCTGGTTGTGTACTGCGTGTGATATAGTATGGATGACAGTAAACAGATTCCGGAATTTCATCAGTGAGTGTATCAATCACTGCAATATCGTGCGGTGCAAGATGCAACACTGGAGATATATCTTTTTGTGCTCTACCCCAATTTAATCTTCTTGATTCTATGTGTCGTATATTTCCATTAAAAAAATTTAAATGTTCAGTAATATATCTAAAATGTTCACTGTACAAAAGAATGTGTCCCGCCATAAATTTTGTTTTGATTAGTTTTTCTAATTGTGTGCATTCTTTCATGTTCATAAAAGCAGGTTTTTCAACTAATATATTTTTCTTTTGTTTTAATAATTGTTTTGCAATATCAAAATGTGTGTCTGCCGGTGTCGCCACTATAACATTTTTTGATTTAATTTTTGTTAAATTAACACCTATGTCATACTGCTCAACTTTTTGTTCCATTTCATTTAATGTTGAAACAATTTTACTTCCCCAATATCCTGTACCAATAACCGCTATCATATTGCGTTCCTGATTGTTTTTATTATAAGTGATACTTCCTTATCTGTCAAATATTGATGCACTGGAATTGCAAGTCCGTTAATACTTGCAATTTCGGAATTTGGATAAGAATTTCTATCCATATAAGGTTCTGTGCGATGCAAAGGTATTGGATAATAAGTTCTGCTTTGTATGTTTTTATCAGCCAATGCTTTTTGTATCTTATCTCTGTGCGGACTCATTATTACGTACTGGTGATATACGTGCAGGCTATCAGCACTATTGATCGGAGTGACCACAAGATCATTCAACTCGGCACTGTAACGATGTGCTATTTCTCTTCTACGTTTGTTCCAATAATCTAAATGTGGCAGTTTGTTTAGTAATACTTCTGCTTGAATAGAATCCATTCTTGCATTCCAGCCAACTTGTTTAATATTAAATCTTTCACTTTGTCCGTGATTTCTTAATTTTTTAATTTCATTTAAGTACTCCGGTAGTCCAGTCACTGCACCCGCGTCGCCCCAACAACCTAAATTCTTTGTTGGATAAAAACTAAAACAAGTTATTGGTGCGATACTACCAACTCTTTTTGCTTTGTAAATTGCACCTGTTGATTGTGCGGCATCTTCAATTATAGGGATAGGTAATTTTAAGAAAGCATCCATGTCACATACTTGACCAAATAAATCTACAACAATAATTGCTTTTGTTTTTGATGTAATTTTTTTTGCTACCTGTACAGGATCAATCGTGAAGTCTTTTTTGATATCTGCATACACCACTTTTGCACCAACTTGTTTTATCACTTCAACAGTGCTTACCCATGTGTAAGGTGTTGTTATCACTTCATCGCCCGGGCCAACATTTAATGAAAGTAAGGCTAATTGTAATGCTGATGTACACGAACTGACTGCCACACACTGAGAGTTACAAAATTGGCCAAATGCTTTTTCAAATGTCTCAACTGTTGGTCCGGATATAAAACTTTTATTACTCCAAGTTTCTTGAAATAACTTGCTTGGATTTTTAATTTTTTTTTCGTACCCGAATCCTGTTAGTGAGATCATTATTTTTTAAATGTCTTTGATAGCACATTTGCAGTTCTACTTTGCATATCACGTTTTAAAGCAGGTGTGTCAAATTTTAGATCTACATTTTTTATTTTCATGTAATTGTCTTCAATTACTTTTTTTAAAAAACGTGCGATTGTTACTTGCTTTTTAGTTCTAAGTTCACGTGCAATATCGTAATGTATTGTCACGTTATTTTTAAGGATGATATTAATATATTTGAGGTACTTGACCGGCATGTTTTGAAAGTGTAATCCTTCTAAAACTTCCGGCCATTCCTTAACAAAATCTTTAGTAAGTTGTACCCAGTTACTAT
>MDSZ01068140.1_pt1 | contig 28498 bp, 19 predicted proteins | sample 811201 | NCBI WGS metagenome assembly MDSZ01 (sample SAMN05326647, study PRJNA326480) | marine metagenome | isolation source: seawater | place: Indian Ocean: North | collected 2010 | reverse complement strand
ATTCTTTTTTAGTTTCTTGTTGTAAAATACGTAGTAGTAACAACGCGTAGCGTCACGTGCAGACATCTTTTGTTCCGAGAATTCCCGTTAGGAACGCCGTCTTCCTCGTCGTCGTTCTCTCCGTCGTCGTGATTGTTGTCCTCTTCCGATGACGCGAACGACGATGCCGCGCTCTCCGATGCCTCGCAGCGCTCCGTGGGAGTTGAAGAACGCCGAATACTCATCACTTCGCCGGATCAATATCGTAATTCCCATTGTTATCCACCAAACACGGCGTCGCTCGAGGTTTGTGCGGCTTTATACCTTCACTCGCCGCTACTGCCACCAAGCCGACGCCTTCGGTTACCCCACAGTTGCCGTGTGACATGCCCGCCTTTGCACACATTGATTTGGACGACGCGCCAAGCTGCACCGCGCTGACAAACTGTATTTTGACATCGTTCGGGTGTAAACCAGTCGCGGCACCAATTTTCCGCCTCAAATCGTTCTTCGAGTCGTTTTCTTCGACGTTAATTTGAACGAGAGTACCTTTATCGCCCCACGGGCCCTTATGAATCATCTTCCGGAAAAAGAAGTAGTAGGTTACTATTAATTAATTATTCATAACGCTTGTTTTTCTTTCTTTAATTGGGTATCTGTGCGCTTTACGCGGCGCGTTACGTGGCACCGTTCCGCATCTCGCGCGATCGAAATCCTCTCGACGACACCTCCCTCTGTATCGTCGTCCTCGTCCTCCTCGTCCTCGTCGCGCATCGTCGCGAAGTTCCTTTCGGGCGTTTACGAACGCACCTTCGACCTCTCGAATTGAAAACGTCACACACCCGACAAAGACGAAGAAAAAAAGAAAAAGAAAAAACGCTTCTTCGCTTCTTTTGCGTAATGTCAAAATGTATGTACCTTCACATCCGTCACGCCCATGACGACTTTGGCGAATACTACTCCTCGAAAAGCGATGAGAGAACGAGACAACAGAAAAGGCCCCGGCGACTGCGTGGTGGCCCCTTTTTTTCCTTCCTTCCTTTGCGTCAGAGAGAGAGAGAGAGAGAGAGAGAGAGAGTATACTTTTCGCGCGTATTTTTTTGTGTCAAAAGAAACACAAAATCATCGGACGAACGCACCATAAAAACCCTATAATACACTCGTATTTTAGAACGCACCTCTTTTGTGCCTCCTCCTTTCGTTTTTTACCACAAAAACAACGCGCGAACACCACCACCCATCATCATCATCATCATCATCATCCGGGAGGGAGGAGGCGTGCTAAAAAACGAGACCGCGGGGCCCAATTGCCACGTGACGACGACGACGACGCGCGTCTTTTCCTCTCGACCTTCTTTGATCACGCAAAAGCGTAAAGAACGACGCATGTAAAATTGACCAAAACAACAAAAGAGGGGAAAAAAGAAGAAGACTTTGACCCCATTGCGCGTTTAAAGACGCGACTTTGATGGAGACAGAAAAAAAAAGAAACATAAAAGAAGCCTCCTCTCTCGATGTATATGTAAAGATCCGAGAGTACTTCTCGAAAGGCCCCCCTTTGGGGCGGAGAGAGCAGTCGTGTGAATGTATGTATAAATCCAATTCGTTTCATTTTTGCCCTCAGAAAATGCTGCGTCGACTTTGCCTCCGACCTTTACAACAAAGAACGTTTTTGACGAGCGGACGACGACGACGGCGGCGACTCGTGGGAATACTCATGCCGCCGCCGAGAGCTGGAAGCGGCGAGAAGACGACTTTGACGACTTCGACGACGACGACGACCTCTCGAAAACGACGACGACGACGAAAAGAAGAAGAGAGCGAGATAAACGATCGGCAAAAGTGGCGGTCGTTGGAGGCGGGGAAAGATGATTTGAGTTTAGATCGAACGCTGCCGACTGGACAGTCGTTTCGATGGCAAAAAGTACGCGACGACGACGACGAAGGAACGTGGGAGAAGTGTCGGTATGCGACGTACGTAGGCGTCATCGGTCGGAGAGTGGTGAAGATTCGCGAGAGAGTCGACGAAGATGCTGCGGTCGAGGAGGAGGAAAAGAACCGCGGAAATATTGGACCAAAAAAATCTACGATCGAATTCCGCATCTTAAACGAGGAGGCCGACGACGAAACGAGCGCAGAAAACGCGACGAAGGATATGCGAGCCTATTTTAACCTGGACGACCCGATTCCTTTGAAAGACTTATTCGAGCAATTCTCGAAAGCCGACCCGCGCCGGTTCGGCGCGTTAAGAAAATACGTACGAGGCGCGAGGACGCTCAGGCAACCACCCGCGGAGTGTTTGATTTCGTTCGTGTGTTCGAGCAATAACAACATAGCGAGGATTAAAAAGATGGTGGAGAGTTTGTGCGAGAAGTATGGCGAAGAATTGGTGTGTAATGCGAGTAGTGATTACGATGGAGCGACCGACGACGAAAAGGAAGAGAGCGAAGATAATAAAAAAATCTACTACGCGTTTCCAACCGTCGAGCAATTAGCGGCAAAATGCGATGAACAAACGTTGAGAGATTTGGGATTTGGGTATAGAGCTAAGTTTATCCCAGCCATAGCAAAAGAATTAGTCAAACGAGGCGGCGAGTCGTATTTACTCAAACTACGAGACGCGCCGCACACAGAAGAAGAGAAGGACCGGGCAATTTCTGAATTGACGAGTTTACCGGGCGTCGGACCGAAAGTTGCGGGATGCGCGGCGTTGTTTTCTTTGGATAAGAAAAGCGTCGTACCAGTAGACACGCACGTCTGGCAACTCGCCAGAGAGCACTTCGATCCAAACGGAGAGTTAGCGAGCATGGAAACGCCGGCTTCTTCTTCGAAAGCGTCGACGAAGAAAGGAACGAAGGCAGAAGAAGAAGAAGAAGAAGAAGAAGAAGAAGAAGAAGAAGAATCGACACCGACGACCCCACCGAAGGAGAAACCACTTTCTATAACCCCAAAAATGATGAAAAGGTGCGAGCAAATCCTCGCATCCATCTATGGCGACTACGCCGGGTACGCGCACACCGCTTTGTTCGTCGCCGAACTCCCGTCCGTTCGCGACGGTTTACCGGAACGTCTGCGAACGCCGACCAAAGCGCAACAAAGAAAGAGCGAAAAGAAGAAGAAGAAGAAGAAGAAGAAGAATGTCCATCAAAAGTAGCGTCAATGATGCAGTCGCGTCGTTGGTGTGCGCACAGAGTATATATAGTCTTTTAATACATCGCATTTCATTTTCTTCATCGAAAGGACTTTTTTGTTGTGAGTGGTCTGAAAGACACTGGATAAAAAAAAGCGTCACATCACGACGCCACCACTATGAGATCCGCCGCCGCCGCCGCCGCCGTACCCTCGGCTCTGTCTTCTTCTTCTTCTTCCGATCGGACGAACCGCCGTCGTAAAAGTCTCCTTCGTCGGAAAAGGAGGGCCACGTCGGGAGCGTCGTCGGCGACTTTCGCGCGCGCGATGATGTCGACCACGACGTCGTCCTCCTCCTCCTCCTCCTTTCGATCTCCCCCGCTCGTTCCCGTCGTCAAAGCGGCGCGACGACGACGACGACAGTCTTTTGTCGTCGTCCGAAAAAGTGTGCTCTCGACGCCGGACGTGGGGGACGTGCTGAAATCCATGGACGAGATCGACGACCCGTCCGACGACGATGCCTTTGCGAAAATGACATTGGACGACGTGGTTTTGGACTATTCGTTGGGGTACACGCAAAAGCTGCTCAAAATTAACCAATTTTTCAAATCGAATTGGATGGAGTTAGCGGGGAGATGCGCGGACGTTTTGGGGTCGTTCTCGTCCGTCGTGGCGGTGTGGAAGTACGAGGAGGCGATGAAGGTGCCTTTAGAGAAGAGAACGCGAGCGACGAAACTGAGAGACGTGGTCGCAAAGCTCGGACCGGTGTTTGTGAAATTGGCGCAAACGCTTTCGACGCGACCGGATATTATCGGCGAAGAAGCCGCGGATGCGTTGATGACGCTGCAGCAAGACGTGCAGCCGTTTGATTCAGATGTGGCGTTTCAAACGATAAGGGAAGAGTTGATCAATAGAGGGAGTTTGAGGTTCATTAAGGACATTGTCGGCACCGATCCAGAAACGAGTTTGTATTCGGAGTTTAATAAGGAGCCGATTGCGGCGGCGTCGATTGGTCAGGTATACGAGGCACGATTGCACGACGCCAAGAAAACAAAAGTGGCGGTAAAAGTTCAAAGACCTGCGATGGTGCGGAGAATCGCGTTAGATTGTACGGTGATTCGATTACTGTTGACGTGGTTGGAAGAATCTGGCGCAAATGGGAGCGAGGATTTGCCGTTTATCATTGACGAAGTCGGAGCGGGCATTTTTAGAGAGTTAGATTACACTTTAGAAGCGAGAAATGCGAAAGCGTTCGCAAAGTCGTTAAAATTTTTACCTTACGTGAAAATTCCTCGGTCGTGGGATAAATTGACAACCACGAGAGTCTTGACGCAAGAGTTCATCAGCGGGAGACCGATGAAGAAATTAAACTTGGACGAGCAAAGGAGAATGGTTCGAATGGGAGTCGAGTGTTCGTCCGCGCAGTTGTTTCGAACTGGGTTAGTCCACGCAGATCCCCACGAAGGGAACATGTTGTATACAGACCAAGGCCAATTGGCTTTGATTGATTTCGGTCTAATTTGCGAAGTGAACAACGCGCAGCAAGAAGCGATGGCGTCGTGCATTTTGAACATCTTAAACGCGCAGTGGGATGATTTAATCGATAACTTGCGCATTATGGGCATGCTTCCAAACGAGGCGCAAATTTGGAAAGACGAAAACGGAAACGTGGCAGATTACACCTCTGACCCGGGGAAATGGTACGTCATCACGGACGACGCGTTTCGCAAGGCGTTTAGGGAAACTATGGATGGGCCGGACGGGACGGAAAAGAAACAGAGGAATAATTTTACCGAGTTGGTGGTCGATTTGACGAAAATTTCTACTCAATATCGGTTCAATTTACCTCCTTACATGGTATTTATCATCCGGTCGTTGACAACGCTCGATTTCTGCGCGGTTCGAACCGGTGCGAACATGTACGAAGTCGCCGCACCCACGGCTCTTTTCCGCGCGTTATCCCCGCGAACGGCGTACGGCAAGCAAGTCTTAGAGCGCACCATCATGGACGAAGAAACTGGTGACATAGATTGGCAAAAATTTCTCGATCTTTCGAGACAAGCCTCGGGGAATTCCGCCTCCTCCACCGCCTCGTTGTCCGAGCGTTCGGACGCGCAAGACTCCGTCGAAAAACTCGGCGGCGAGTTATTAAACTCCTCCGCGGGAAGTTCTTTGCGCTCCATCATCTACAAAGCCTCTCCAAAGAACTTAACTCCACCGAAAGAAATCCAAAAGCAACTCATCCAAATAGCCATCCAGCACTACGCCAAAGTCATCGCCGAATTCAGCATCCGCACCGCCGTCTCCAATGCGTTCGCCTTCCTCACCAAAGCGAACGGTCAAGAGGACGACGCCGACGAAGAGTGCGAAATCAACTTCGACGACCCAGAGGCCATTCTCAATTGCAAAGCGCAACTAGCAAAAAGGCGGCAAAAAATCGCGTTCATGCTGTTACGAAAACAGTTGTTCCAAGTCGGCGGTTTGTGGGCGTTTACGAAAATCTTCGTCGCTTTGATTTGGGCCTTCGCGAACGGTTTGTTTTTAGGCCTGATACGCAAGATTTTCTCCAAGAAGAAGAAGAAGAACGCCGCCGCCGCCGCCGCCGCCGTCGAAGAAGAACAAAACTACCGAGACGGAGAAAATTCCGAAGAGGAGATCGGATCGATGACCATAGCCACCGCGTAAGTAGTAGTCGCGAGAGATACTGTGGTTGTAAAATTAATGGTATTGTTGTTGTTGTTGTTGTTGTTGTTGTTGTTGTTGTTGTTGTTCGCGTTCGCGTTCGTCCAAGTCATCGATTCAATATATACTATGCCCTCTTTTTCTCTCCCGACAAAAAAAGCGTCGTCGTCACAAAATCCAAAGCCTTGACGACTCTTTGACATGACGACGTTAGCCGAGACTTTAGCGGACCCGTCGCGGCCGTCGTTTCTTTTCGGTGGGTCTATTATATTTCGCACGCTTTGTCTCTCTCTCTCTCTCTCCGCGTCGTCGTCGTCGTCGTCTTGTTACGTGCGCTTTTTCCTTTTAAGGAGCGCGCGCGCGCGCATCCAAATCCCCTTTTGGATAGAAAAGCATCCAATCCAATCGGCGCGCACAAAACGGGGCAAAAGGCGCAAACAACGCAAACAACGCAAAAGAAGCGCGGAGTTGAGTCCTCCTTCTCTCGCGTGTTGTACTCGCGCTCCAAATGGAGGCTGATTTTTTCTACGACGACGTAAACGACGACGACGAGTACACACACATATCCACTTGGATGATTAATTTTTGTCTCTGACTTTTGAGATGTCTCTTCTCTTCTGAAACATTATAGGCTTAACGCCAGCGCTGGACGGTGCGACCGAGGAAGAAACGCTCCAACACGCGGAAAAATTCATGAACAAATCTCGGTCGTTAGCCGTGGACGGATACATCGTGTATGACATTCAAGACGAAGAAGGCCGGACGGCAATGCCGAGACCGTTTCCGTTTCGAAAGCTTGGAGATCCGGCGGCGTTCGCGACGGTGTTGGAAAGAGTTTCTGGGGGACGGTCGTCGGTTGTGTATAAGTGCGTGGCCGAGAGCGATAAGGCGACGTTTAACAAGTGGTTGAGTGATTGCGTGAAAAAGTCGAAAAACATGTGTTTTAATTTCGTTGGAGGGGCGACGCACAGTAAAGAGTATAAAGGACCGACGATTCCAGACGCGGCGGATTTGTTGACGAAACAATTGAAAGGCCATTTTGGTGGCGTGACCATTGCGGAAAGGCACGAAAAGAAAGGGAACGAACACGAAACGTTGTTGAAGAAGCAAAGTTTAGGCGCGGAATGGTTCATTACCCAAGCTATTTATGATCAAGAACCGACGATCAAGCTAATCAACGATTACGGCAAGTTGTGTAAAGAACGAAACGTGAAGCCGGTGAAGATTATTTTGACGTTCGCGCCGTGCGGGAGAGAGAAAACGATGAAATTTATCAAATGGTTAGGAGTAAAAGTCCCGGAGTGGGTCGAACAAAGAATATTTAGCGAAGACGCGACGCCGGCGAAAATGCCGTTGAATAAATCGCCGGTGGAAAGATCCGTGGACATTTTGTGTGACATGTGCGAAGACATTTTGGAGCAAACGAAAGACAGCGGCGTGCCGTTAGGCGTGTCCGTAGAGTCGGTTTCCATCTTCAAAAACGAAGTCGAAGCCGCGCATGAGCTGTTTAGACGATGTCAGCACATCGCGCTGGACTTTTTCAAGAGACCGTGGAGAGTGAACGTGGAGTTGATTGACGTTAACGATAGAAAGACGAATGACGCTAAGAAAAAGACGACTTCGACGAAAACTGGAGGAGACTCGATGGGCATCAACCCGTTGACCACAGCTCTTGCAGCCACCCTTGGTTTAGTCCTCGGTCGTTTGACCAAACCGTAACGGTTTACAGAGAGAGAGAGAGAGAGAGAGAGAGTAGAAAAAAGAATACATCGCCGTCGCCGTCGCGGGAAAAGAAGACGCGAGACTACGACGGGTAGTAATGATGACCATCATCACTATTTTACACGTATACTTCCATCCAACGAACGAAAAACCACGCCGACAATATGTCGTCGTCGTCGTCGTTGTCGTCGTCGTCGCGGCATCTTTCCTGCACTTTTTCTACGATGTGTCCGTATACGCGCGTATATATATAAAAATTTTCGTCACATTTTTGTCGCATCATCGCTTAAAACAATGCCATCGTTCTTCGGTTTGGAGATCCCTCCGAATAGGCCCATAAGGTTCCGTCCGGACGTGGCGACGACGGTGGTCGTGTGTCAAGCCGCTTTGGGTCCTCTCGACCACCCGTCGTCGTCTTCCGACGGGGAGACGACTGCTGCTCGATCATCATCCGCGTCGATTTTCGTCCAAACGACATCCGATGGTGATGGTCCCGAAGACACGACGCCGCCGCCGAATACTAAGAAGCTGTCCATCGGGACGCTTCGCGCGGAGACGTGCGAGCAGTTTTCGTTCGGGACCGGGCTGACCTTTGCGAGTGGGGAGACGGTGACGGTGACGCACACCGGAAAAGGAAGGAGCGTGTATCTGAGCGGGAGGATCGAAGAGGACGACGACTTTGACGACGGGGAGGATGATTTTGCGTCGAGCGATTCGTCGGACGATTCGTCGTCGTCGGACGAAGAAGAAGAAGAAGAAGACGAAGAGGAAGAGGAAAGCGATGGAGAAGAAGACTTCATGAAACGAGCGGCACTGTTGGCAAAAGCAGCGGCAAAAGCCAGAGAAGAAGAAGAAGAAGAAGAGGAGGACGACGACGACGTGCCAGCGATAAGGAAAAAGAAGGAGGAGGAGGAAAGCGACGACGACGACGAGTTCGCGCAACTGGATGAAGACGACGATGACGAAGATGGACCGAGTTCTTCGAGCGAGGAATCTGATGATGATGATGATGATGATGATGATAACGACGATGACGAAAGCGAAAGCGAAGAGGAAGAAGAATCGTCGTCGTCGTCGTCGGGAGAATCGGATTCGGAGGCTTCGTCTTCGGAAGAGAAGAAGAGAAAGAGAGGCGGCGGCGGTGATATCGGCGCGAAAGCAGCAAAACATTTCGATAAGAAGAATAGCGGCGGGAGAGGCGGCGGCGGAAGAGGCGGTGGCGGAAGAGGCGGTGGCGGAAGAGGCGGTGGCGGAAGAGGCGGTGGTAAAGGTGCGTTTAAGAAACGCCGCTGAAATGATTAAATTATTCGTAGTAGAGATTTTTATCGTTCGTTATTACACATTACACACGTGATCATCGAATCGGTTTTTTTTAAGTTGCTACGCCTATGTTCGAGTTTTCCCCAGGTTGGCGCGCGCGCACGTTCGCAAATTCCCTATTTTCAGGCAACGAGTCTAAGATGTCTCGGATGCATTTACCGAGCGCCTCGTACCCTTTCGGTTTGTCTGGATGCAACGCGTCCTTCATCAAATCGACATTCAACATCTTCGTATTACTCTTCTCGTCGTTGTATAAAAATGCATCTCCGCATTCGCGATAAAACACCATATTCCCACCAACTTTTTCGTTTTCAACTCCTCTCTTCACCGCGTCGTTCGCGAAATCGATCGCTTTCGTAAACACGTTCGGTAGCGTAAACTGACCTTTAAACGCTCTCGATTCCAAAACATCATCGTCTGGCAACTGCTGCGACGTCTTCATATCGAGCATCGACGATTGCGTCACCGTGTTCCACGCTCTGTTATTCCTTAAACCTCTCGGTAAAATACCTAAAACTACAATCCTCGAATTTGGCGACATCAATCGAATCTTTTCAATCACCGCTAAAACACCCGCGACGGCGTTTGGAATCTCCCGTCGAATCGCCCTCACTTGTTCTTCATTCAAACACTCCTCGTGTATCTTTTTCGCGTCCCAGTGCTCACGATACGCGCGACCAAAATTATTTGTGCCAATCATCATTACGATGTCATCTACCGTCGTCCTCGGAAAAGCGCCGTGCGACAATCGATACAACGCGTGGCTCGTTTCGTCTCCTGAAATTCCATTGACAAACACATCTCCTTCGTTATCGAGCCGCAACGTCTTCAATAACATTTCTCTATTCACTTTCAACTTCCAGTATTCGGTAATTGAATCGCCGAAAAGCATCAGTGGGAGTGCATTCTTCCCCTTCGGCTTTCCCTTTGTGCTCGCGCCGGCTCGCACATTCGTGTGCCTTCGATACCACTCCCGTCCCCGATCCGCGACGTTCGCCGGCGGGTCCTGTCTGTTCGTCCTCAAATCCGCTTCGAGGATTGGGTCGATCGGTCGTTCGAATAGATTTTCTGCCGAGGGGGTGCAAAAATCGATCCATGAGTTCAAAGTCGACGAGGACGACGACGACGACGCAGACGACGACGACGACGACGCGTCGGCGGCATCATCATCATCATCATCATCAGTAAACGCGTTGGTCGTCTCCATCATCACTAATCTTCTCCCACCGCGAATAAAATCCTTTTCTCTCCTCGCGGCGACGAACAAAGCGCCCCCGCCTCTTCTTCTTCTTCTTCTTCCGCCGCCACCACTGCCGCTTTCGACGACGCCGTCGTCGCGAGGCACCCCCGCGAGGAAGACGGCGAGGAAGACGACGTACACGACGTACGCGACGACAAAGCGCATGATATCTGATGCATAAAAAAAATAATCCAAAAGAAAAAGAGAGGAGTCAGGACACAAAAACGTTTAGGGTTTTTAAATCCTAAGACATTTTTTATAGGGGATTATTTTCAAAAATTCGGAACCGCATTTGATACACATCGAAAGAAAGAGAGAGAGAGAGAGAGAGAGAAAGAAAGAAAGCCGTGGATCGCGATGACTGCCCTTCCTCGAGGGAGAACGAAGAGCGAGACGAGGAAGAGCGAGGATAACGACTTTGACGCGTCTGGAAGAAAAGCGCGACCACCCCCGGAAAAAGATTCTCCAGAGAAAAATTCCCCATCGAAATCGAAGAAGAAGAAGAAGAAAGGAGACCAAAAAAAGCGAAGAAGTCGAGAACAACAACAACAACGCCACGCGGTGCTCGTCGTCCTCGGGGATTTCGGCCACTCGCCTCGCGCGCAGAATCACGCGCTTTCGCTCGTGAAGAGAGGCCACGTGGTGACGGTCATCGCGTACGCGAATGGATCGTCTGTGAAGAAAGGATTGGAGAAAGCACAAAGGGGAAAAAATGGGCGTTTTCGGGTCGTGGGAATCTCCCGATGGCCGGTGAACATTTCGAGGATTCCGCTCGTACCATCGATCGTTTATTTCGCGTTTCGAGTTGTTTTGCAGTTCGTACAAGTTCTGCTCTGCCTCTTGTTTGAAACTGGACGGGTGAAAGTGACTGACGTGATGGTACAAAACCCCCCGTGTTTACCGACGCTGCTGGCGTGCGCGGTAGCGAAACGGTGTATGAATAGAAACGTCAAGTTCACTATCGATTGGCACAATCTGGGATTCTCAATTTTTAGCATGCAAAGAAAAAGAGGGGAGAAAGACGTGTTGGTGAAGATTATGAAAGCACACGAAAAGTACTTTTCGAGATATTTTGATCATCATTTGACGGTGACGGAGAAGATGAAACAGTTTTTGGTCGACGAATGGAGAGTGGACGCAGAGCGAATTTCGGTGGTGAAAGACGCGCCGGGGGAGCAATTTTTACGATTAAATTCTATCGCCACGAGAGAGAAGAAGGTAGGGTTCCGAAAGAAGACGAACGATGTGGTGAATGTTATCTCGAGTACCTCGTGGACGCCAGATGAAGATTTCGATGTTTTGTTGGACGCGGTCGCGTTATACGACAAAAGAGCAAAAGCAAGCGCTCGAACGAAGAAGACGAAGCGATTGCCACATTTGAACATTTTAATCACCGGCAAAGGTGATTTGCGTCAATCATTTGAAACGAGAGCGAAAGAGGCAAATTTGAAATGTGTGAGCTTTTCGTACGCGTGGTTACCGATCCACGAGTATCCGCAACGATTAGCGATGTCCGACGTAGGTTTGTGCTTACACCAAAGCTCTTCGAAACTCGATTTGCCAATGAAAATCGTGGACATGTTTGGCGTCGGTATTCCAGTTGTAGCGAGAGGATACGAGTGTTTGAGAGAAGAGTTAGTTCGAGAGGGCGTGAATGGAGTACTATTCGATACGAGCGAAGAGTTGTGCGACGTGCTAACATCATTGTTGGAAGGATGGGATGGAAAAGAGAACGGTACGGATGCGTTGAATCAGTTGGAAGTCGCAGTGACACGAGACCGGTTGAGTGGGATATTTTCTCCTTCTAGCACTACGATAGGAAGAAGAAAAGCAGCGGTGCGTCCTCTTCCGCCTCCTAAGAAGGGTCAATTAGAAGATAGCTACACGACTAGACTAGCCAAAATCGAAGATGAAGAAGTGGTTGATCTTTGGGAAGAGAATTGGGTGCGCGGGACGGGATCCATTTTTTGATGTCAACACCTAATGGTATTACTTACTTCTCGTCGGCAAGGAAAGATTCACTCGCTCGCACTAATCGTTCGCTAATTCTAATATTTTGTACTCTTTCTGGGGAAACGCCGCATTCTTTTTCTATTTTTCCCAATTCTGTGCTAATAGTAACACTATTCGTTTGCGCGACTCGCATCGCGTGCTTCTTTGACTCCTTTCTTTTATCTTTTTCCGCAGACTGTGCGAGTTTTGCTGCTAACGCGAGTCGAGCAGAGGCTATAATTTCGACGTTCGCACTCGATTCCTTCATTTTAGCCAAATCTCGAAGTACCTTTTCGTCGTCGAGGTTGAAAGAGGGTAATCGGCCACTGGTAGTACGTTCTCGAGGACGCAAGCCGAGGCGATTCAAGCACGTCTTAAGCAAATCTTGGTTTCCCGGGTCTCCAGGATTTAGCACCGTAGCAATGGCAGCCATTCGATTCGCGCGGCGAAAGAGTACTTCTGACATTGTTTTGTCACTTTCAATATCATCACTTTTCACAGGATATACGTAAGCTGGAGAGTTCGCGATGCAAGACCACGCGACAGTTCGCGCAACAGCACTTTGCTCTCGGAAATTATCTTTTCCTCCTGCGTTCAGAAATGGTGCTTTCGGTTCGAACACTACGCGCGAAGCGAGAACATTTTCGTCGTCATCTTCTTTTGTCGACAGTAACTGCGCAAGAAGTTCTCTCGCATGGATATCTGAGGGATCTTCGCGAATGGCAATTTTCAAACGTCGCTTTAGCGACTCGTACGTTACATCTCCATTGCCGCTACTTAGATTGACATCTGGTGCACTCGCCATGGCTCTTCTCTTCTCGAGACGCTCCAAACCTTTTCTACAAGCGTTCGATATCGCATTTCGACACTCTTCGTCCTGACCGTGACCAAACGTAAAATCTAGAGTAGTATCACCATTCACAACACCTAATGTGTTTTCGAATGCGTCTTCTGCCATACCAATCAACCCTCTTCGTTCGCATATCATGGCGAGCGACCAAAGTGCTACTGGATCGTTCGTTCGCGTCCTTGCAGCTCGAATAGCAGCCGCGATATTTTTGTACCGATGCATGTCGTGGAAATCTTCCGAAAACACGGCTACTGTCGCGATAGCCGCAAACTTGGCATCGGCGATGCGCGCGTGTTCTGCATCTTCAAAGGCGCACTTTGTCGCCACATTGAATGCTTTGGCGGCTTTCTCGTAGTAAACTGTATCGTTATGCTCTCCTTCACTACTTTCATGATGTTTTCGCTGGTCGAAAATACCTTTGCTCAAAATCTCTTCGCCCGTGTGAATCCATGCAAGGCCTTCGTGCGGATTTAGAGTGCGAGATTTATCGATACACGCCAAAGCGGCGCGTTCGAGTTGCTCGATAATATCTGTGGTACTCTCTGCGCTACTACATTGTCGTCGAGTATTTGCATTAAATTTGTACAACTGCGCGAGAGATGCCCACACAGTCGCTTTGTTCTGCGCGACAGCTAAAGATACCGCGCGGGACAAACACGTTTCGACGCGTCCATAATAGGAAGCGTCGTCTTCATCTTTCCCTCGAGGAAGCTTTGCGAGAGCGCGCCAGGCTGCTGAGAAATCAGTGTCTTCCGCGTTCGCGTAAGCGATACATGCCGCTTTTGCTTTTGAAGTAGCATCATCATCACTGTGCGACGAAGAAGCTAACGACAACAAAGTGCGAGCGAGATTTTCTCGTGTCGACGCAAGCTCTGGGAACAACTCCACACACTTTGTAAACTCACGCGCGGCCGAGTCAAAATTGTTCATCAATAAATGCACTTCGCCTACAACTGTTCGAATTATGCATTCGACGACAGCATACTTTTTTGCAACCGCATTATCGGACGCGGACGATGCCGCCGCCGCGTCGTGGATTGCGACGAGCGCTTTCTCTCCATGCGCAATACTCTCCTTCGCACATTGTACGCACCTCGACGTTGCGCCACGCATGGCTGATCTCGACGCATCCAACGCAAAGCATCTTGCGAGTCCAACTAAGATTGGCACGAGAGTGCCTTCATTACTGCTCATAGAAGAAGAATTGAGGAAAATGTCGTGAGCACTTTTGTACAACGAGTCCGCGCGCTCGAGGTTTCCGAGCTGCAACGAAACGTTACCGGCAACTATCGCGGCGTATAAAGCATCCCGAGGATTCGCACAACGATCGTCTCCTTTATGATAATTTGCTCGATATAAGAAAACAGCTTTTTCTAATGCATCCACTGCCGCTGACTTTCTATCTAACTTTCGATAACAATCTCCCATGTTCGTCCACATCGCGACGCTCTCGCGCTTCGTGCGAATAAGAATTTTCAAAGCCGAAAGAGCAACGTGCGGATCAGTATGGCTCGCAAGTCGTTCAGAGGCCCATATACAATTTGGGTTCCTCTTTATTGCGTTCTCGCAGATTTCTCTACATCTCGCGGAAGAGTTGACAGAGGAGCTTGTTTCAATTGGTCCTGAAATCTCGTCGCTCGGGTCCAAAGCTAACGCTTTTTCGCGCAATTTCGAGGCGCGGGCGGTATCGCCGGAGGCATCGCAACACAAAGATAGCGCACTAAACGCGAGCGCACGAAATGGGTTTGCACTGCTATTTACTTTGGCCGCTTTAGCAACTAAAGTAAAAATCGATCGATCGTCGCGCGAGCGTAAAATATCGAGTTGGTTATCTGATGTCGCCAAAGACGCTTTACGCGACGCCCAACGAGCCGTGACATCAGCAGGTACCTCATCATCTTCTTCGTGTGCATTTAGCCACGATTTGATAACCTGTTCGCACGCATCGATATTCCCAGACGCCCACGCGAATTCAAACGCACATCTCGGACTTCTTGGCGCCGCTTCGTAAGCGCTTCGCAACCATCTCAATTTCTGCACATTTGCGTCTTCTGCAACACTCGTCGTGGCGACATAATGCGCGCGAATGCGTGCACCTCTCGCAGGCGATGCTTTTATGAGTGCATCGTAATCAAACGGTCGTCCAAGTTTGGCGTGTGATTCAGCGACAATCAATTGTGCTCTTCGCTGCGTTTTTGCTAATCCCGAAACCAAGCAAACTGCATCTCGTTGGGCAATGTCGAGCGCGCCCAAGGCGTCGCCGAGATACGCGCGAGACTCCGCTTGTAGCATCGAAACCATGGCGAGTTGTAAGTTGGAATACGAAGTCGAAGATAAAACTTCCTCGTTCTCGCCATCCGCATCAATGGATCGGTCCATGACTTCAAACAATTTCTGCAGCTCTTTTTCCATCTTCGCATCCTTCGAGCCTAATTTGACTCTCGTACCTTCGTGGTGACTCTCGAGATCGTTGCCGAGACACGAACGATGGAACGAGCCTCGGCCAAGGTTTTTATTATTCACAGTCCAGGCCGTGAGTAACATCCAAAGAGGATTTTCTTCTACGTCTGCATCTTGTACACGTTCATTTTTGTACCTATCGACGATGCCAGAAAAGAATGAAGATTCTCCGGATGATGAATTATTGTCGTCCCACCCTTCCTCTTCGTCGCCAAGGTACGCTCCAGAAAAAGCCACGACGTCTAAAGCGAGCGCCAAGATGTCCGTTTCATCGACAACATTTTCAAAATTACTGATAAAATGGTGAAACATCGCATCTGCAAATTTGAGTGCGTCTTGGTCTTTTTTACCATTTGCTTCGGCATTTCTGGCGCTGCAGTCTAATCGAGCCCGCGCGAGCTTTATGGCGAACGTTTCGATTTCTTTTTTGTCATTCTTTTGTTCTTCGTCCACACCGACACCACCGCCACCATCACCACCACCACCACCATCCTTTGTTGCACGAAAATACTCGTCCAAAAACGGAATCGTTTCCGCGGCGAGACTCGCGAAGCATTCGATAGAAGCTTTCTTGGCAATTCGAATCTCGTCTTTTCTCGAGACGATCATTTTAGACTTCGCGTCGGCGACGGTTTTGCTCGCGCGTTCTTTTGATTTTTCCTCTGTAAACAGAATCGCGCACTTCGCTGCCTTAATAATAGCGGACGACGCATCAATATTCTCTTTCAACATCAAATTACCTAAATCACGAAAAGCCTTGGCTGCTTCCAAATGTTCTCCATATGTCGCGTATCCTTCGCACAACTTTTCCAAATAATACTTCTGCTTTTCGATATTGTCTATTTCAGATGCTTTTTCCAGTAAAAACTTTACCGATTGAATAACATGTTCTTTCATGAAGAACCCCTCAGCACCATCGCTCGAGCGAGCAGCTACATCATCAAATCCAACCTCCACGATCCCTTTATGCCCTTGTTCCCTTTCCTTATCGATACCCACCGCCTTTACGTAACACTCTCGACTCTTTGGATACTCTTTCTGTTCAAAGTAGCTCTTCCCGGCATACAAATAGAACTCGTAACTTTTCTCCTCGTCTTTGCTCTCTTCGCACAGTTCAATCACTTTTGAAAAATCTTTCGATTTCATCGCCAGCGTAACCTGTTTCATCAACGAATCACTCATGGTGCTTCTCTCTCTCTCTCTTTCTCTCTCTCTCGCACTACGCGTAAAAGAACGTTCTCCACGCCATGATCAAGCATCCAAGCGACACGTACGGAGACAAGCGTTCTCCAATCCTCGCGCTTTTCCAAAAGATGCTCTTGACGAAACCCGAGGACGATCCGTTCTTGCGCTCGATTAAAGACGGTGCTTTAATTTTCACGTACGTGCACGCGCAGATGAAGAACAGGAGGGTGGTGATGAAGGAGTTTAAGTCGAAGAGGGCGGACATAACGATGGTGGTGGTGCGCTGTAGGTTTTTGCGGATGCGTTTTGTGTTGTTGTTGTTGTTGTTGTTGTCTCTCTTTGGGTTTAACGAACTATACGAAATGGGGGAGAAAGAGTGAAAAATTATCGAATGGTACAGAGTACATCGAAACGCCGTGAAATAGGTACCACCTCTGTGTGCGTGTACTTCAAATTGTCTAACTATTACAGTTGTTTCGAAGCGAAACGCGGAATAGACCGCGAAGAGACATTCAAAACACCATTATTCGATTCGGGTTTCATAAACAGAAACAACAGAAACAGAAACACGAAAACACACGTAGCTCTTCGCATGATTTTATTCATCGTTTCGTCTATCGTGTCTTGCCAACAGCACCCTTTGTTTATATTTAGAAAATAAACGAGCGTATATCTTAACCCGCTCGTGACTTTTGCGCCTTCGTGATCGATCTGTCCACCGTGCACGAGCACGTCACCAATCTTTTCCAACTTGACGTTTGTTTTCATCCTTTCTTTTGCGCTCTTCTCCTCAAACTGCGTCCTCCTTCGCTTCGGCTCGTAAAAGTTCGTCCCTCCGCCTTCGTATTCGTCCGCGTCTGATAAGCTCACCTGGAAAGAAATCGGCCCGCCGTCTTTATGCATACGCAAATGCGAGTCCTTTTCTGACTTCCCATCGTACCGAATCACGAACGCATCTTCGATCGATACATTCAAATACGACGACTCCAAGGCCTTTAACCCGCACTGCATTTCGATCTTCCCTCTCATGGTTTCCCAAATCTCATCAAAAGCTAATGCCTCCGCCCTCGATCCGAGCATCTCTATCGGAACGTCTTTGGTCGGGTAAAACTCGTGTCTGTCCGACGTCCAAATGTTCTTGGAAATCGCGATGTCTCGTAGCTCTTTCGCTTGTGATGGGAACATGTGAGGGTAGATTTGTGGCACACAAGTGCTCTTCCGAATGCATCTGCATTCGTATTCGTCGGCGTCGTCGGCGTCTTCCTCGTGCTCGGATTCAGCTCTCGCGAGAAGAAAGAAAAAGAACAGTAACAGAAACGGTGCGCTTTGAACCGCCTTCTTCTTCTTCTTCTTCTTCTTTGATCGTCGCAACGTCATCGCATCGTCGCGTGCGCGCGCGCACGTGTGTGTGTGCGTGTTCAAAACGGGAGATATATTTTGACGAATGTGAAGTCATTTTCGGCATATTTTGAGCTCGAGAGAGAGGCATTCATTCATTCATGTGGTCGACGGAGAGGCGACCAGCCCTGCGTTCTCCTCCTCCGCGCGCTCGTTCCGCGCGTGGTCGACGGACGACCGGGGACGTTCGTTTCGTCCGGGCAAAAAAACGCACGGCATCGTCGACAAAAGCTGAATACAGAAATTGGAGCAACCCAACGGGCGAGACGGTTAGGGAAATCGTGAAAGGCAAAACGTACGTCTGCGAACGTTCGTTCGTGTGGAACACCATCGACGTCGGCGGACGATGTGCGGTGGTGAAATTGAAGAGCGGCGAGTTATGGATCCACTCACCGATCGATTTGGATGAGAAAACAAAGAGTGAGATCGATAAGATTGGCACCGTAAAACACGTCGTTAGCCCGAATTATGAACACTTAAAATACGCCAAGCAATGGAAGCGGGCGTATCCAAATGCCATCTTGTGGGCCTGTCCTGGGTTGAAAGAGAAAAAAAAAGGGGAAATTCCGTACGATAAAGATTTAGGAGAGACGAAAGAGTGGAAAGAGATGTGGATAGACGAATTTGAGATGGTACATTGGGATTGCGAGAGCATTTTATCGACCCCGTTTTTTAACGAAGTGTCGTTTGTGCACAAAGAGAGTAAATGTCTGATGGTGACAGACGTGTACTGGAATTACCCACAAAAAGGAAGGTTTTATACGATCAAAGAGATAGGGTGGAAGTTTCTTATGGACGTTATTTATCTGCCCATTTACAAGAACGTGTTATGTTTCGGGGAGGAGAAGCAGAAAAGATTGCGAGAAAGAGTCGCGGATGTCGAGAGGCTTGATTTTGATACCATCGTGCCATGCCACGGGACGATAGTGACGGGAAAGGATGTGAAGAGCGCGCTGAAGAAACATTTGTTGTAATACTATGAATACTGCTGTACTTTAAACACTATTTCTTATACTAATTGCGATGATGTCGGTGATGATGTCTCGCGGCTAATATCGACCGCACGCCTAACGTAATCACCAAGAAAACACCTAACACGATGACCAACATCAAATCAGAATTTTTCTTCCGCCAATCGATAATCTTGTTCGTTCTTTTGACAATGTTTTCAGTCGCACTACTTGAGGAAGAAGATGTCGAAGGCGACGCTCCTCCTCCTCCCCCTTCCGTTTTCGTTGGAGGCTGATTCGTCTTCTTTTCCGTTAAGATCTTAGCTGGTTTTGGTTCGTCCTTGCCCAGGCTCACGATGTTCGAATTGAATATCCCGGGGCGGAGCAATAAAAGTTCGCGAAAGATATCAGAAATAATTGTTCGATAATCTTTATTTTTCCAGTCTTTTTCGTCCATCCACTCTCGAAATCGTAAGCCCCAAAGCGCGAATTTGATGATGAATTTGGCATCTGGCTCCGCCGATAATGTGGAATCGTAAAATCGTTTTGCTAAGTGGTAATCTTTCGCGACGCCTCGTCCAACTTCGTGCATTCTGCCGAGATTGAACATGGCAGCTGCGCTGCGTAAACCAGCGGCTCTTCGGTAGACTTGCGCGGCTTTTTCGTAGTTGGAATCTGAATTCGAGTCGGACGGGACAACCACGTTTCCATCTTCGTCAGTTAACATCAACGTCTCCTCCAAATCGTCATCTTTTTCCGAGGATATGGAAGAGGAAATCCACCCGGCGTAATGTGCGTCCCCGATTGTGAGTAAAGATAGCACGTTCCCTTGATCCGCGGCAAGTTCGTGAAAGTACAACGAAAACTGTTTCCGTTCCTCTTTCGATAAATGATTCTGCACGCCGCCGAAGTTCCTCTCTAAAATGTACGCCGCGTTCGCTTGCGCCAGTTCGATGCCCATTTCCGACGCTTTCGCGTACGCGTACAAGGATTCTTTGTAGTTCGCGCGCATGAAGTGTTCTCTCGCGTTCTCCATCACGTTCACAACCGTCGAGGACCGTTCTGCTAGCAGTTTCAATTTATCCAATGCCGGCGCACACGCAATCGGTGCACCTAAACCTCCTAATTGCATCATCGCCAAGTTATAGGAAGCCAACGAGTGCCCTTGTGCAGCGGCTAAACTGAAATACGTGTTTGCTTTCGTGTAATCTCTCGCCAAAGGTGCCACACCTCTCACATGCAAAGCGCCTAAATGAAACTGCGCCTCCATGCTACCTTTTTCCGCCGCTTTCAAAAGCTCCTTCACCGCCTCTTGCACGTTCTTTTCCACCCCAAAACCGCTCAAGTGCATGTATGCTAACCCATAACTCGCGTGCGGTGAACCTAACTTCTTCGCTTCTTTGAACCATCTCAAAGCGGTTTCATTATTTTGCGTTACGCCTAACCCGTTCGCGTATGCATGACCTAACGAACTCATAGCCTCCACATTCCCTTGCGCGGCGGCTAAATCTAAATATTTCACCGCAACGTCGTAATTCACGTCCAAACCTTTCGTACCTAACAAATAAGCATGTCCAACTGCATTTTGTGCGTCCGAGTTCCCTAAATCTGCGGCGTACTGGTAATACGTCACCACATCTTTCTGTCTTTTCAACTTCTTCGGCGATTTCATGTCTCGACTCAACCGGAAATTCTCGAAGCCTTTCTGCCCGTTCTCTTCTATCACCGGCGCAGTCAAAGGTTCCACGGTCTTTAAACTCGCCGGATGGTAATATAAAACGCTCGCTTGACACGATTTCGGCGCGAACCTTCCCTTTGAATGTCGATGTCCTAAAGCTAAATGCGATCTCACGTCCCCGCCTCTCGCCGCGAAATAATGGTGCGTCATTGCCAATCGCTCGTCCTTCTCCACGACGCCGCCGAACCCGGTGCTATACAAAAACGCCAGCTCAAAGTGGGCCCCCGCGTCGCCTAGATTCGCCGCGCGTTGTAAGAAATAGAACGATTTATTTTCCATGCTGATTCGTTTCCCTTTGTTGGAATTTTTTGCACTTCTTTCATATCTCTTCTTGAACGACGAATCGCTTTTACCATCCCTCTCATATGCTTCCATGAGAGCCAGACCTGCCTGACCCCTTCCCAACTGTAAGGCTAACCCCAATTCTCTCCACGCTTCTTTCCTCTTTGGATTTTCTTTGACAATATTTATGAGCGTTTCAATCGCTCGCGCCTTTGATTTTTCATCCGAGTCCTGCTCTAATATCTCGCGACAGGAGTCAATTTTTCTCAACTCTTCGTGGTCGTCTGCTTTTATCAGCGTTTCTAAAATCGCCGACGATCGGACTTTGTCGCGGGTGATGTGAGACGGTAAAGCACGGAAGAGTTGCGAGGAGACAAAGTTTGGCTTCCCGTTCTTATTCGTCGTGAGATCTTCAGAATTTCCATTAGGTAAAGGCCACGTCGGTTCCAAAATCTCCCGACGTTCGACATCTTCTGCGCCGAGTGCTCCAATCACCGAACAACACAAATGCAAGAACAACGAGAGCACCAACGAGAGCGATGCCATTCGTCTCTTCTTCATCGCGGCAGGGAGGAGCGTCTTTTTAAACCCGCTGGTGGATGTGAAAGAGCAAAAACAAAAAGATTTGAAACGACTTTTTCTTTCGTTTTTCTGTGGAATTTTCTTCGATTTTCTTCTTTCAAAAGTGCTATTACTCCTACTCCTACTCTACTCCTACTACTCCTCCTCCTACTACTACTACTACTACTACTACTCGCCCAAGTTGATCCCTTTTCAATCTCTCTCACCTCTTTTTCTCACTCGCGTCTCTCTGCGAGGCGCCGCTGACCTTCGTTCACCTTGTCGAGTCGTTCGCATTGTGCTATGCATAAATATTATTTTGCGCGCGCGTTTATAATCTCTTCCCATTCGGTCGAACCGAGTTCGCAACCAACCACGCCGCACATCTTCGAGGCGGCTTTGCAGCCCAGACGAGCGGCGCGTTGGATGTCCTCACCGTTTGCGGAGAGTAAATAAGCGAATAAGAATCCAGCGGTAAACGTATCACCGGCGCCGGTGGTGTCGACGACGGTTTTTAGTACCGGCGCCGGGATGTGGTGCACTTCTTCCTCGTCCCCGTGTGTTGTTAAAGAGGACACAGAGTAGCAGCGACACCCTCGTTTGCCTTGCGTGACGACGCACGTGCCGTTTATTTTCTTCGCGATGGTTTTTGCAACCATAGGTTCAATTTTATATTCTTCTCCTTCTTCGTTTGCCGCGTGCTCACGTTCATCGAATAACTCTGGAATAACCTCGACCAACGCTTTCGCCTCATCCTCGTTACAAAAAAGGATGTCCACGAAGCCCGGCTTTTGTACCAATAATTTTAACAAAGTTTCTCGGCTGTTCCGAACGACCTCAAACGATGCCAGATCGATCGACACCAACACTTTTTGTCCATCTATTTCTTCCAACTCTTTCGCTTTCGTAATCAAACTTACCAAAAACTTTGGATCGTACAACGCGTATCCTTCGCAGTGTAACAATCTCGTCGTTATCGGCGTCGTCTCTGTTTCATCATCTCTCCCCTCTCTAAAAACCTCCAAAACCTTCTCCACTTCCGGTTTCTTCTTACTCGCGCCTAAATACGTCCGCATCGTCCTCTGGCCAGTCTCCGTATTCACGAAACTGACGCATTTTGCCGAACTTTCGTTCGTATTTTCAACGACTCGAATCGTTTCTCTCTTCTCCGCCCGAACTCTATTTTTTGAAAGATCTTTCAAGAACAGATTGCCTTCGACGTCGTCCGCTATCGTCCCGGAAAAATACACTCGAATTCTCTCCTCCTCGTCGTCGTTCCCGTAATGGTGCATCAAATTTCCTATCCCTCTGGCCACGTTCGCCGCGCTGCCGCCAAATTTTGTCTCCACGTTTTCCGTCGTCGATGGATTTATCATCCGCTCCAAATCTTCTCTCGAATGCACGACTTCGCACCCGCCGAGAGACGACGTCGCGTCGGTAGCACATCGTCGCAACACGTCGGCGTCGCTTCGAACCGAAACGATCACATCCGTCACCGCGTCGCCCAGGCAACAACAGACGATGTGTTTCTTCGTCATGTTGTAAGCTTTTTTGTGACGAGACGAGACCGCAAAAAAAAAATCAAGAAAATGTAATGAAGAAAAGAAAGGTCTCGCTCGGCGCGCGGCGGGAGTCCGCGGGGAGTAGATGTGTGTTCTTTTTTATATTTGAACGAGACGGAAAGCGTCGCAAGAGGACACGATCTCTCCATCCCCCTTCTATCTCGGTCTTATGTGTTCATATACATTTAAAATTAAAAGTCCTCCCCCAAGTCGTCGTACGGGTTCGGATTGCACAAGGAAAGACAGACCGGCAACAAAATTAATCCGTGCGCTAAACCTAAAGAAATGCACAAGAACAGTTGCTTGAAGAACGTCATAAAGACGTACGAGTCCGACGAACCCAAGACTAATACGGCAACCATGGTACTCATGGCGCCGTGGAAGACGGCAACGCCCATGTCTTGCAAAGTCAATCGCATGCGGTCGTTTGGATGGCCGTGTTTCTCCAAAAAATTTCTCCCGATGTGAGCACTGTAATCGACGGCTAAACCGAGTGCGATGACGAGCATGATAACAGTGACGCTGTCGATGTTTAATCCCCATACTTGCATGTATCCGAGAATGTTGATGACGATTAAGAGGAGGTTGATGAAGACGCACGACACCGTGAGAGGGTCGACGATAAGCAACGCGATGACGATGAAACAGACGAGTAAGGTTAACGAAACGTTTCGAATGGCTTCTTTATCTATGGATTTGTATTGTTCCACGTTCAAGAAGTCTTCGTTGTACGCGAAGATATAACCTTGTTCGTTGCCGGAGATGGAGTCGATGGTCGAGCGGATAGAATCCATAGCTTCGATGGTTGCAGCAGTGTTTTCGCCTTCCACTTGCGTGCCGCGCATTCGCGTAGAAACAATCGTCGGCGGGGTGGTGGTGTTGTCGAATTTCACATCGGAGACGTATCGATACCCGCCTGGACTGGATGGGTGCGTGATGAACTTGTACAGTTTGTCGTTGTACGTGTTTGCTGAATCATTCACGCAATTTTCTGTTTTCCAAATCTCGGGCATACCTATTGGGGGGGGGTCCGTGATTTCACACATCGCAATATATTGATCAAACGCATTCGTCCAAGGATCGACGGATTCGTCTTGGACGTACGGATTCTCCTTGAACGCAGCCGCGGCTTGTTTCAAAACAGAGTTATCGCCCAAGGCATAATCGGCGGCGTAATCAAACTCAGGCATCGAATACACCTCGATGCCTTGGCCACGAGAGAATTCGTCGTCCGAGGCGATGACCCAATCTTTGAGGTAACCAGGAGGCAAGAAATCAAGCACGTCGGCTTCGACTTTGATTTTCGCCACGCCGGAAATGCCTCCGGCGGCAATTCCGGCGAACACAACGAGCACAACCACTTTCACCGGGTTCTTCGCGAGAAATTTCGCGAGAGATCCCATGGCTCTTTTCGTCATGCGATCGCGCCCGACGTGTTCCTGCTGCACACCGTTGACGACAACGGGTGCCACCGGTGTGCAGCACGGAATACAGCACGTCGCACCTTCTTCGCAGGTTGGACAGCAAAAGCAATCCCCTCTTTTTTGCATTCGTCGTCGTTCATCGATGGCTAAAAACGCCGCAAAAAACGTCAACTGGTAAAAATAATCGAAGAAAATACCGAACGCCGCGTAGAAACAAAAGTTTCTCAACGCCGGTAGACTCGTCGTCGAACCGATTAAGAAAGCGAAAATATCTGTGAACGAGGTGACGGTAATACTCATACCCGCCGTTGACAAAGCATTTCCTAACCTTTCCGCGACGGATAGATATGGGTTCGTGTTATCGTACGCATTGACCAAAACGAACATATCGTCCACTCCGATGCCCAATAACAGAAACGGCAACACATTCATCAACGGCGAAAAGAAGAGACCAAAGTATGAGCACAAGCCATAACTGGAACCGATGGCCAACGCGATGGACACAACTCCCATCCCAGAAATGAACACTCGAGACCCGACGCACCCTTCTCCACCTTTACTCAACATGAACGTCGCGTAGCTTAAAATCAAAATGAACGCGATTTGTAATTTCAAGATGTCGCTGTTAATCGCGGAGCCAAACTCATCCCCGAACGATCGCGTGACCGCATATTCCACAGATACCGTCGAGCTTAACTCTTCCTCCAATTCGCGAACAATCTCCAAAATTTTCTCCTCGAACGCTTCGCCTCTCTTATCTTCTTTCTCGCCATCTTTGACAACGTCAAAATTCTTCATGAGAAACTGCAACGTCACCGACGTGGCGGTGTAATGTCCTTCGCTCGTCAAAGTCGGATGACCGCTCGTTTGGTTCAAGTAAATGTCTGGGCCGAGAATCTCGCCAGATTGTTCCGTGCACGCGTTTGTATCGCTGTGTTTCAGCCCGTTCGAAGTGGCGCAGTTCTCTTCGTTCACGAGGACATCCGTGGTCAACTTCGCATTAATGAGCGCTTGCGTTCCCCAGTTCGCGGGCTTGTTATCAAACACCCCCAGAATAGAACTCATCGCGCAACTCTTTGAGTACCGATAACACTGCCACTCCTCCCTATCCGTTTGCGAATACTTCACCCCCGCCGCGTCTGCACTTTCCACGTCTTCATCCACGACCCAATACTCCCCGCCCCACGTGATGTTCTTCCCATCGTATTCGACAAACGCGTCTCGTTCAATCCTCTCTCGAAAACTATACAATGCATCTAACGTGTCCTTCGTAAATGCATTCGTGCCTATTTTCGGTTTGAGTAACACCGATCCAAACCGCGCGTCTCCGCCGTAATTTTCGTCTACAAAAACCCGATCGTCTTGCGCCCGCGTGTTTCCCGGGACCCACAATTTTTCCGATCTCGTCTCGACCGTCAATTGGCTCACTCCAGAGGCCAACGCAGCCGCAACCACAACGCTCACAAGAATTACTCGAAACGGATTCGAGCCGACCGCGAGGCCGAGCGCGCGAAACTTGCGCGCGAAGAAGCCGTTCGACGCGTTCGCCAATCGACTCATGCAAGATCGGTTCTCGATTTTAGACGCGCGCAGCGCCGGATGGTGTTGACGACGAGAATAATAGCCATCGTCGGATTCCAATTTGTGCGGAAATCCTCCATCCGCGTGACTGTTGCTCTCGTCCCCTAACGACGACGACAGTTGAACGCTCTTCGAATCCATCGAACGAACGGACTCGGAATAGTCTCCCAAAGACATTTTCACCAACAGAAAACGACGACGACAGACGACGACGACGGGGTTCGTCGAGCGTTTTGATGAGAGGCACGAACAAAAAGTTAGTGGAAATGTGACGTCGACGAGCAGTTTTTATCCAAAAAGGAATATATATAGAGAAGTTCGTATATGAATATTTGCGCGCGCGCGCGCGCGGTTACACTGCTCTAGTACGTGTGCATATATCACTACTCTCTACTGTACAAACTGTTGTCGATGTTTTCCAGCAACGCGTCTCTCAACACCTTCTCTCGATCTTCTTTGCTTTTCGTCTCGACGCACAGAGCCATGTTGTGTCTTCCGCCGCAGCTCAGTTTTGTACATATCCATTTTTTATCGTTCGGAAGAGGCGGGAATTTGACTTCACCGGGAACGCCAGAGTGCGGGCCGTTGACGAAGCGGCCAAGACGGCCTAAGGAATTGCGACCCCACGAGAAAAGTTGGCCTTGGGAGGTTAATGCGATGGTGTGCGAACCTCCTAAAGAGGCGTCGACGATTTTATATTTGTCTTCGTCGTCCTCGTCGTCCTCGTCGCCGCCGACGACGACGACTCGATTACTGTCGTTCGTGCTATTAATGTTGTTACGTGGAGAAGAAGAGGAGATTGAAGAAGACAGAGACGGAAATTTTACTTCGGTGGGCGTAATCTTATCCGCGCAGTCTTCGTCGCCCATCCCTAGTCGAGCATACTCTCCTCGCCCCCACGTAAACAATTGCCCGCCGGCGGTTATGCACGCCGAGTGCCATCCACCCGCTCTTATTTTTACCACCCCTTTTCTGTTTAAAGTTTCAATCGCTCTCGGCGTCGCTTCGTTCCCAGTTTTCTGGTGCCCTAACTGTCCGTATTCACCGTGTCCCCACGAATAAACCGTTCCGTCTTTGGTCATGGCGAGAACGTGGAAACTTCCAGCCGCAATTTCGCAACAGTCTCTTAAATTTTCCACTTTCTTTGGATGGTAGGTATTCGGTCCAACGCCACCGACTGGACACCCCCACGAGTATACGTCGCCTTCGACTGTCACCGCAAACGAGGACATCCCGCCGCAAGCCACCCGTTTCGCTTTGATCAACGTCTTCGGGCTCTTCCAATCCAACGAAACCGTAATCGGCGTCGAGATAGACGTGTTCGCGTAGCCTCTGTCGTCGATACACACGCCGCCGCCGCCGCCGCCGCCGCCTTGTTTTTGTTCCTCTTTCTCGCCCGCGTTTCGAGTGTTCTCCTTATCCTCCTCAACCTTCTTCTTTTCCGTGGCGCACTGTCCGTATTCGTTTCCTCCCCACGCGTGCACTCTTCCAAACTGGTCGATGGCTAACGCGTGCCACCCGCCGAGCGCCACGCGGACGATTTCCGTTGCCACGAACTCGTCTTTCATCAGTATCTGTTCTAACTCTTCCGTCGTGTCGTGCGTGAAATACGTCGCTTTCGTCGGCGTTTTCACGCACTCTTTCGTCGGCGTCGAATTCGTATTCGTAGTATTCCCTCGACTCTCTTCTCTCCCCTCCTCCCGTGGTGCACCTGTTGTGGTCGCAGCACATTTTTGCTTCGTTTTTTTCAAACTTTCGCTCACGCCTAAGGTCTCGTGCGAGTTCCATCCCCAGCTGAACAGTTCCTTCGCGCTCGTGACGACGCACGAGTTTCTCGACCCGGCGACGACCCTTTCGATCCCTTCTTTTCTCGTCGTCGTCGTAATCGTCGTCGTCCCACAATCGTCCTTCACGTCATCATCATCGAAAAAGAAACTCTCGCGCGGGATTTCCGTCGGTTGATGGACGGCAAAATCGAGCTCCCGCCTCGCTCGAGCGAGGCCGAGCTGGTAGTCTTCGCCGCAGCCCCACACGAAGAGACGTTGTTTTTTCGAGACGACAACGCCTTCTTCTTCTTTCTCCGTCATGCTCTCTCAAGAGAGACAACACAGTCGACAAAGGCATTTTTTATGAGGGAAAAATCCTCCCCTTTTTTTAAAAAAAAAAATAGGAGTGTAGTGTTTAAGGACTTAGGGTTTAAGGACTCGAGTGATAAGGAGGAGAGAGTGGGACTCTCAAAAACTCCCCCCTTTTTTATTTTATAAATAAATACTAAAGTTTGTGGGTTGCATCTCGAAAGAGAGAGAGAGAGAGAGAGAGCGTATGTTTGCCTGCCCGCTCCGAAAAGCGTCGTCGTTTTCCCCCGTCGTGCCGTGTCGCGGCGCCTCGGAGGGTGTTGGTCCGAAACGACGACAAAGCGTGCAGCTGCGTCGAGCGGCATCTT